>ERZ1292623.230-Hain-H51-01um-R1-230-length-62817-cov-28_pt2 | contig 54586 bp, 62 predicted proteins | sample MGYA00564398_ERZ1292623 | MGnify/ENA primary metagenome ERZ1292623 (study PRJEB36523, sample SAMEA6512633) | groundwater metagenome | collected 2019-01-07 | study: AquaDiva: Metagenomics assemblies of 32 groundwater samples
CTCGAATAGCTACAGAAAAAGCCATAGAAGAAGCCATAGAAGAAGCTACGTACGAAGCTACACGAGCAGCCACAAACCAAGACATCTACCAAGCCACGAACCCAGCTACAGACCAAGCTACACGAGCAGCTACGTACAGAGCCACGTACATAGTCACACTAGCAGCCACAAACCCAGACATCTACCAAGCCACAGAAGCACCTGTAGAAGAAGCTATATACCAAGCCACAGAAGAAGCTACGTACCAAGCCACACTACTTGCTGTAATTCGAGTTACTGACATAGCCAAGGGAAGCTACATTAGCAGCCACGAAGAAACATGATTACATTCCGTAAATATGACCACATCGAGAGGCTGGGTCACCCGGACGTAGAGGGCATAGACGTTGGCTCAGTCCATGTGTTCCCAAAGTTGGACGGTACTTGTGGCAGTGTTTGGGCTGGATCCAATGGCGAACTCTGTGTAGCAAGCAGAAACAAAGAAATAAGCCCAGAAGACGATAACCACAAGTTTGCAGCTTGGGTGCAGACTAACAAGGATCGTTTTTCTTTCTTATTTTCAGATTATTTTGTAAAGGAACGGCCTCTAGTAATTTATGGTGAGTGGATGGTGCCGCACACATTAAAGACCTACCAACCAGATGTTTGGAGGCGGTGGTGGGTGTTCGATGTCAGAAGCCAGGCAGAACACAAGTATTTGCCTTACGAAGAGTATTCTGAGTTGCTGAAGTCGCTTGGCTTTGATATTATTGAGCCTCTTTGTACTATCTCTGATCCAACCATAGACCAACTTCGTGCTCTGACTACGACCAACACTTATTTAATTGCCGAAGGAGCTGGGCTTGGAGAAGGCATCGTTATTAAAAACTATGCTTGGCGCAATAAATTTGGTCATCAGCACTGGGCAAAGATTGTTCTAGATGAATATAAAGCTAAACAGCACAGGCCAACTAAAGTCCCAGAAGGGGAATTCAAGCTTGAGCTTGAAATTGCACAAGAGTATTGTACTCCGCATTTAGTAGGCAAGACCAGAGCTAAAATCATTTCTGAGCTTGCGCAAGAAATGGGAGTGGACCTTTTAGAAGTGAACGCCCAGAAAAGAGTTGAGGAGTATTACAGACTAAAACTAATTCCACGCCTTATCGACACTGTTTACCATGATTTAGTGTCGGAAAGCATATGGGAAATTGTCAAAAAGTACCATGACCCAATTATAAATTTCAAAGAGCTGCGTGTACTATGTTTGAACCTAACCAAAGAATATGCACAAGATCTGTTCTAATTAGTCAAGCTTTTGTGCAAGTCGAAGTTGCTGGAGTTGTATGGTCAATGATTAAAGCAGCGTTGTTTTGTTTGCTGTGTGTGCTGATTGTCGTATTTGGGGCTGGCGTGCTCTGGTGTGCCTTCGCTGCGATCTTTCGTATAGGCGACGGGGATGAGGATGTGTAGATGACTATTAGAACCTTCTCGATAGAGGTATCAGACGATCTCGGCCCTATGTGGATGAATAGGGACACCCTCCTAGCATGTCTATGCGCCTACTGTCAAGGCGTGCGGTTCAACGTTGCGGACGTTACTGGCGACGGGTGCGATCCTCAGCCGATTACAGCAGTTAACGAAGGAGGTAGTCCGAACCACCCCCTTTTGGTTTCATTTGCTGAAGAAGTAATTCACATTATCAAACGCACCCAAACCGAAATTAGGTTGGAAGATATGGACCGAAGTGCTTCTTACGAAGAAATCTTATTTCTAGCTAGAAATTTGGGCTTGCTAGAAAAAGGATTCAGAGAGACTTCTTGGCCCCAAGGCCATGAGAGATAATCCTAGTCTTGCTGGCCATACGAGTAGTTAGGGATGGACTTTAAAATTTCCACGGCCAAAGAAAGGCTCTAAAGATATGTCGGATCTGTCTTTCGATATTTTACGAAAAGCAAACCAGGAGAGGCTGTTACAGTTTAAAAACCCCAAAGGGGAGCTGGTCCACCGGAAGCCGGATGGCTCAGATTGGGGGCTTGCTCAGTGGTGCAATGCCGTTACTGGGGAGCTTGGGGAAGCCGCCAACATCATCAAGAAGGTGGAACGAGGGGACTACAGCCTGGATGAAGCGAGGGAGTCCCTGGCTAAGGAATTAGCTGACGTGGTTACCTATTTAGATTTATTGGCTTTTAGAGCAGGAGTAGATCTTGGAGAGGCCACCGTCCAAAAATTCAACGAAGTTAGTACCAGAGTAGGGAGCACTGTTTTTATAACTGACTCAGGGGGCGGTGTTTTTAGGGTTGAGGATGGGTTTACAGCTTTTCTGTGTGACTAAATCTTTACTGTTGCCAAGGCAAAATTGTGCCACCAAAATTTATTGTCGGCGTAATACCAATAGATATCTATAGAAGGGAGCTGGTATTTTCTTGTGGTCAGGACCACATAAAACTTGCTAAGCTATACAATAAGGTGTTCCCAGGAAGCGAACTGACTATAGCAACTTTACAAGATGGTGGGTTTAGTGTAAGTGACATCACGAAAAACATGCTTCTTTGGATAAAACACAGACCAAGGAATCCAAAGACTTATTCTGTATTGGCCCACGAATCCACCCACGCTGCTATAGAGATCCTAACAAGAGCAGGAATAAAGCTAGTCGATGAGTCAGATGAAGCCTACGCATATCTTGTTCAACATATAATGAGAGAAGCTTTATACATCACCAATAGATGTAGATGAATTTATGACTGTTATCCATTCAGGTAGTGATTCTAGGTATAAAGTGTCTCTAGTGCTTATTTATACCGATGGAGATACTTCCTTTGAAGGCACGTTGATCTTTAATTTGCTTGCGTCTTCCCTTATTGAGGCCAGCACTAAGACTATTGCAATATTGTTCCAAACAATGCCACCATCCAAAGAGGTTGGTTTTAGAATCACTGACCTAGACGTTATCCGAGAGTAATCAAGCTATGGAAAATCACATGAATCTCAATTTAACGGATTTGACTATTTTGCTAGACCGGTCTGGCTCTATGCAGGCCATCGCCAAAGACATGCAAGGAGGTCTAGACACTTTTATCAAAGAACAAAAGTCACAACTAGGGGAGATGAACGTTACATTGGTTCAGTTTGATAACGAGTACGAAGAGGTATTCGTAACTGTACCTATCAGACAGGTGCCTAGCATAGAAATCAACCCAAGAGGCAGCACAGCGCTGTTGGACAGCTTGGCTAGGCTTATTGACGATACCGGAACAAGATTATCTTTGATCCCAGAACCTTGGAGACCGGGCAACGTAATTTTCGTAGTCATAACGGATGGAGAGGAAAATTCGTCTACTAAATTCAATCGGAAGAGTGTGTTTGACCGAATCACACTACAAACTAAAGTTTACAGGTGGCGTTTTGTCTACCTTGGGGCGAATCAAGACGCTTTTGCAGAGGCGAGCCAAGTTGGAATACAACAGAGCATAACGTATGCTGCTACTCCAGGTGGTATATTGAGAATGGCTAGTGCTACTTCTAATTATGTCACTCAAGCTAGAACAGGTAACGACCCAGATATGGATGAGATATGGCAAAAAACCTCTACGCCCACCAACCAACCGTAGAAGCAGCTATAGCAGAGGCCACGCAAATAGCTACGCTAGCGCACCTAGACAAAGCTACAGCAGAAGCCACTCGCATAGTCACAGACCAAGCCACCTACGAAGCCACACGAGCAGCCACAGACCAAGCCACGTACCTAGCCACAGACCAAGCCACGTACCTAGCTACAGACCAAGCCACGCACGCAACCATATTAGCGCAGGACGATTTTGGGCACTAAGGAACTGACTTAGACGTACTAGACTTTTAGTGCCATTTTGGCTTCTATAAGTATATGTATACGTGCCCGCGAACACAACCCATCAGGACTATGATAAGATAATTCCAGAATGGCAGAAAATCAGGACTGCTATAGCTGGGGAAGAAGCGATTAAGGAAGCTGGAACCAAATACCTTCCCATGCTAACTGGGCAGGCGGATTGGGAGTACCAAGCTTACAAAGAAAGGGCGATGTTCTATGGTGCTTCTGATCGCACTGTCAAAGGGCTTACAGGGGCAATTTTTCGTAAGCCGCCTGAGATAAGATTCCCAGAAGAGAGCAAGAAGCTATTAGAGACTATTGGTAGAGCTAAAGAACCGATTGAAGAGGTAGCCAAAAGGGTAGTTGAGAACGCGGTTGGTGTAGGTAGAGTTGGAGTGCTGTTAGACGCTCCACAGATAGAGGGGGCGGATCCCTTTTTGGCCATCTACGAAGCTGAAAGCATCATAAATTGGTTCTCTGTCCTTGGTCCAGAGGGGGAAGAGCCAATAGAGATAGTCTTGACCGAAAAACAGTACAAACGTTCTGAAGAGGACAGGTTTGTAACTAAATCCAGCAATCTATTCCGTGTTCTAAGGCTTGGTTTTCCTGAGCCCGATTCAGGTGTAAGCCTATCTGAATTGGAACAAGGAGCCGTTTATTCACAAGAGCTGTGGGAAGAAGTCACTGAGCTTGAAGACGGAAAGGAAACAACCAGTCTTTTCCTCCTTGGGACCATAGTACCAAGGATGCGAGGGGGAAAGGTTCTCCGCAGGATCCCATTTTGGGTTATTAATTCTTCAGGTATTGGACTCAAGCCAGAGAAGAGCCCAATGCTGGATTTGGTTTCTGTAAACATTTCCCACTATAGAAATTCCGCTGACCTTGAGCATGGGAGGCACTTTACAGCTCTCCCAACGGCCTGGGTAGCTGGATTCGACCCAAGCGTTTCCCTTACGATTGGCGCATCTAGGGCTTGGGTTACCGAGAATACCCAGGCTCGCGCTGGCTTCTTGGAGTTCACGGGGGCTGGGCTAGGGCACTTGCAGGAGGGCATGACAGCCAAGGAGAAGCTCATGGCCATCCTGGGGGCTAGGATGCTTGAGGAGCTGCCTGTGGGCGCTGAGGCGGCCGAGACGGTCCGTCTGAGGCAGTCTGGGGAGGCTTCTACCCTAGCGGGTATAGCCATGACTTGCTCGTCTGGGCTTACAATGGCTTTACGAGCGTTTGCGGAGTGGATGGCGATTCCATCGGATGAGGTCTCTATTGCCTTAAATAGGGATTTCCAGACCGCTGGGCTGCCTCCGAACATCCTACAAAACCTTATTCTATCTACCCAGAAGGGGCTTACCTCGTGGAACACCTTCTTCTATAACCTCAAACGCGGGGAACTGATTCCTGACCATATTGAGGAGAAGGAAGAGTTAGCCCTAATTCAGAAGGGCGCTCCAGTTTTTGTTGTTAAATCGACTGAACCAGCCGTAGAACCAGATAAAACCACTTAGAAACAGAAAGAATTATTTTAGGCAGACAATATGAAGTTAAAGGACATAGTTAAATCTCTCGAAGAGGTTGACGAAAAATACCGTGACTTATATACACAAAACGGAGAAGAATACGTTTTACATGGCATTGATGACAGCGAGACCAAGAAGAAGTTAGACGAATTTAGAACTAACAACAGAGCCTATTTTAAACAAATTGAAACTCTGCAAGGTCAACTGAAGAAGTATGAAGGAATTGACCCAGAACAATGGACTAAGGCTCAAGAAGCGCTTAAAAAGCAGGCTGAATTAGAAGATAAGGACCTGATCGACAAGGGCAAGTTCGATGAATTGTTTACCAAGCGCACTGAAGCCATGCGCGCGGACCAAGAACGAGCTTTGAAGGCTAAAGATGAAGCCTTTAGAAAAGCTCAAGAAGAACGGGATGCCCTAAAACAAAAACTTGGGACTCACCTTATAGACGCCGAAATCCAAAAAGCGGTAATGCGCTCTGGGAAGTTGCGTGATGGGGCTATTGACGATGTTATCTCCCGTGCCAGGAAGGTTTGGAACTTGGATGAGCATGGGAACATTGTCCCTAAAAAGAGTGGGGAGACCGCTTTTGGTAAAGACGGAGAAGTTCTAAAGATGGAAGAATGGGCTGCTGACCTGATTAGCGAGGCCCCACACCTGTTTGAGCCGTCTAAGGGCGGTGGCGCGGAAGGTGGTTCTACTACAAGGAAAGACGATAAAGTCATTGATGGTAGTGATCCGATTCTGTTTGGGAAAAATCTTGAGGCTATCGCTAAAGGAAAAGTTACTGTAAAATAAGTCCGTCTGTCAGGGTTACTACTGACAGATTGTTGTGGTTGTTTGTTCTTTGGTCCCCTCCTCATGCTTTAATCCTAATACCGGGCATGAGGAGGGGTTTATTTTTGGCAAAGACGGCGATAAAAATAACCTTTTAGACCAAAACTATACCTTTATGAGTCATGTGGATTATTTTGTGATAGAGAGACGATGACCCAACAGCTCAATATCACATAAAAGCAATCGTTCCTAAAAGACAAAAGATTGAAACAAAGATACCTCAGAGCTGTTGGGTGTTTTTCTTCAAAGACATGAGAGATGACCTAAATCAGAAAAACGGTGAGTCTGCTATCCAGTGGGCAGTTCGGGTGCAAAATCAAATATCTGAAGAAATAGCTGAGACCAGAAAAAAAGGGAACTCGATTAACAAGATAATTCTATTGATGCCACCCAAATTCCTGGAACGGATCTATGCTGTGACCTTTGCCTGTTCCCAGGAGGAAGCAAAGCGCGTTATTTTTGAAGAACGAAAAAAGAATGGGTTTATTAGTTTATTCGGTATATCTACAATATCCAATGCTTCAGTTTTATACCCAGAGATCCATGTTTTAGGGGATTTAAGGCAAATGCAGCAAGAAGCTAGGTTGCAAGCCAAGAAGATGTTTGGGGGGAAGGTAATTAGGTTTTGACCCAGACCAAATGCTCCTAGATTGGCTTATCAACACTACAAGTATAAGTTAGCAGGCTAGGTTCTTTAGAGAGGCCAATATGCGTGATTCAAATTATGTTCCTGATTCGATGGAAGATGAATTAGAAATCCGGTGTAATGCCGGAAACGCGCTGTTTAACGATCTATGGGCTGTCATACAAAGACATTTGTTAGAATCTTATGTCACAAAATGGGAGATAGTAGGCGCTCTTTATGTAGCCAGACAGGTTTTTTCAGAAAAGTATATGCAGGAATTCGTGCCTTTAATTAGTGAAGAAGAAACAGAAGACTAGAATGAAACACGTTACTCAGGAGCAGCTAGTTTATTGGGAAGGAAGTTGTGTTGGGCCATCTTGGGAGCACGCTGCAATCAGAAGGCTAATTGACGAAGTAAGATATCAAGAAGCCTTTTGGACCGCGCAAGCTGATACAGGTGCTAGTAACCCAAACCAACTAGAATTTGATTTTGGCTCAGAAATAAAACTTACAGACGATCTAGACTAGAGGACTAATACATGGCTTGGACTTCAAAAACTACTGACTCCGGTGTAGTAATACTGTCTGAAGAAGCTACTGCTGATTCTGACAAATTACTAGTTCAAGGAGATTTTCCTTCTATAGTTGGAATACAAATACGTGCCCTGGCTATTATAGGGCTAAGAATAGAATACACGGCCACTGCAACGGTTGGTACACGATTACTAAGAGTGCAACTTAGGGACAGTGTTGATGCAGATGTTCTAATGGATTTCAGGCCATCTGGTACTGGGCTTGATATAGTAGCTTCAGCAACAAAAACAGTAGAGTTCCTGATTCCAGGTAGTGCTCCTAGTGCTCCTTTAGCTGGAGTTGCTTCAGACTATTATGTAGCTGTCCCGAACATATTACTAGCGGCTGGTCTTGAATTGCGTATTTTTGATACCGCAGCTATTGCTGCTGATGCTGATACTATGATTGTTCACGTAAGAGGTATTACTCTCTAAACATATGAATAGAAGGTCTTTTTTCACATGGCTCACTACAAGCGGCGCAAGCCTCGCCGGTCTGTTCGCTGCAACATCTGCACGGACGCGCGCACAGGAAACTCAAAAACAGGCACCGGAAATCGCCCCAGACTGGTTCTCAGTCCGACCAGATACAAGCACATCGAACGCGAATTCAGGGACGCTTTACCTGAGCAACCATAACTGGCGTATGTTACCGGATGGATCTTTGCACGTATGGAGAAACTACCCACGAAATGGCTGAAGCAATTCCTTTTTTAGGGGCCAACAGGGAATTAAAGCCTGACCCACACCGAGACGATTATTCTCTGCCTGTGTTTGCTAAAAACAATGAGTGGGTTTCCTGTTGGATGTTGACTCAAGAAGAGATCAACAGAATTCAAGAAACAGGACGTATTTGGCTAAGAATCAGAGCTAAAGTTCATCCATTTGTGGGTATAGAAACCGAAGAACCGTTCAGCGACAATGAGTGAATTGATTATCGTAGATTCCCTGAACATGATTTATAAATCATGCTACGCGGGTAAATACACGGGCAAAAGGAGTAATCTTACTACCCCAAGCCCGGGTTTTACATTGCAGGCACCAACTGGAGAAATAACGACCGGTACTTTTAGCTTTTGTCAGTCCCTTTTCAAACTGTGCAACACATTCAAGCCAACACACTTAGTAGCCGCTGGAGATGTTCTGGCTACTGGTTTGTTTAGGAGAAGGATTTACCCAAACTACAAAAAATCTAGGCGTCCCCATGACAACAACATAAGGCGGCAGGTCAAGCGCTGCCTTGAAATAATAAACAAACTAGCAATTCCATTAGTAACTGCCCCAACCTTTGAAGCCGATGATGTAATCGCTAGCTTAGTTCATAAATTTGAGTCTTCATTTGATTCAATTAGGGTTGTCTCTTCGGACAAAGACTTGCATCAAGTAGTAACAGACAAGACTACGATATATGACCCCCTAAAGGACATTGTAATAGATAAAAAAGCAGTAATAGAAACTTGGGGGGTCGAGCCTTGTATGATCGCGGATGTACAAGCTCTAAGTGGCGATTACGCAGATGGTTTTGAAGGGGTGCCTAGCATAGGGCTTACGACTGCTGTAAGGCTTATCAAGGAGTATAAAACAGCGATTGGTGTGTATAACAATAGACATCGGATCGTACCTCCTAGTAGAAGCCAAACAAAAATCGCTTCTGCCTTGGAGACCAGTGATATTGAAACCTTCAAGGCTGTGGTAGAACTAGTAAAAACAGTGCCAATTACTTTGACCAAGGAAGACTTGGAATTCAATGGAATACAGATCAGCCCAGAATTGAAAGATCTGTTCAAGCAACTAGGGTTCAAGCGATGGGCAGCCTAATGGGAATTAAGCCAGACGTTCGAAAGCTTTTTCTTTCCCTTGCTTCGGCATTAGGAATAGCTGTAATAACACTGATAGCTGATTGGGCGTCAGCTCGTTGGGTGGCTGACTCAGAACAAATATACAGTCCACAATTGCTTTCTGAAATACAAAAAACAGGTTATGCCTCCGCTGGGCAAGTAAAGCGCGGTCGTTTGCTTGGGATTGAATGGAAGAAAGCAAATAATGTGTTGCAGCCAATTGCCCTGCCTCGAAAGAAATGAGCACCATCATGGTTCAGACATTGGAGCTCTCCTGGCAGTCGCTCGCCGCGATGGTCTCGGTGAGCTCGGTCATCGTCTCGGTAGCCGTCGTGTACCTGCGGCTGTTCGTCGAGAACCGCCTGAACGAGCTGCGCACCGGGCTCACTACCGAGATTCACCGCTCCAGCGCCGAGTCGTTCCTCGGAAAGCATGTGGGCGAGATCGTGGACATGAAGATTGCGGAGCTGTCCAGGCGCGTAGCCCGCATGGAGAACGGCGATGCTGATTGACTCCACCAGCATCATCGCGCTGGTCATGCTCGCGCAGGTGATCGCAACGCTGACGCTCTCGGTCGCGCTGCTGGTCCTGTATCGCCGGTCCGGCGCACTGGGCTATGTTGCGCCGATGGTCGTCTCCTACCTGCTGATCTGCCTGCTCGCGGCCTACCGGATCGCCACGCGGCAGGTGACGGATCCGTGGGCGCAGGGAATCGTGATCTCCGCCTACCTGATTGGCGACGTTGGGCTGCTAGTGCTGCTGTCGCGGACGTGGTCGAGGAAATAAAAACGGGTGGGAGACAAATGAGCCAGGACTGGCGCTCCTTCCCCCACGCGCGGTTAATATCGTTCTACGACGCTGACACTATAAGTGTAGAAGTTGACCAAGGCTTTGGCTGTGCTTGTCACATCCGCGTGCGCCTCTTTGGGCTCTGTGCTCCAGAGCTTACAGGTGACGAGCGGGCCATCGGGAAGGAAGCTTTGCGTATTGCGAAGGAGATCGCCAATCTCCCATTGTCATGTGGACTCTGGACGTGGAAACAATCTTTCTCTCGCTACGTCGGCCGCATAGTCTTTGATAACAACCTAGATCTGGCTCGGGAGATTATAGCTCGTGGAGGCGGGCGCGCGTGGGACGGCCGTACGGCGAGACCACAGTTCTTGGTACCGCTGGATGTCAACCTAGAGCTGATAGAATACAGTCGGCTCCTTGCGCGAGACTTTAACCAATGATAGAGAGCAAAGTGGCAGCAGAGAGTGGGAAACGCAATAATACCTGATCTCCTAAAGGAGTTTGACAATGACTAGATTTTTTACTTCTATAGCATTGTTCGTCCTGGCTTGGTTTGCTTTGCCAGTTGCTATAGTCCGAGGCCCTTTTCAGCAGAGTCAAACTTCCAATGAAATATTAGTAGTTTGCAAAACCGACGTTTCCGCTACAGTTGCGCTGCATGTCGATGGTAGAGACTTCTCATCGACTGGAACTACGCATGTTTTTACTGTAGACGGTTTGGATTCTGGAACCTCATATCCATACACACTCGATGGATGGGGTAGTTCTGTACTTGAGACCGCTCCAATTGACAACCGCCATTTTAGGTTCCTAGCCTTTGGCGATAGTGGCAACTTATCGACAGCACAATTCGATGTCGCTGCTAGAATGATCTCTGTCCCAGAAGTGGATTTTGCTCTGGGGCTTGGAGATCTTGTGTATGAAAGCGGACAAGCAAGCGGCTTCGATCCTCGCCTGTTCCAGCCCTATGCTGGGTTCATGCATCGTATTCCATTCTGGCCAACGCTTGGTAATCACGATGCTGGTACCAGCAATGGAGCGCCGTTCTACGAAGCGTTTTATCTTCCTACTGATTCTGGAGCACCAGGCCATCCAAGTAACACAGAGCGTTACTATTCTTTTGACTATGGCTCTGCCCATTTTATATGCTTAGACAGCGAATCTAGTTCTACTAGTTCTAGCAGTGCCCAGAGCCAATGGCTTATTGATGATTTGCAAGCCAATCAAGATGACCGTTGGCGCTTTATTTTCATGCATCATCCAGTATATTCTCATGGGTCACATAATAGTGATACCGAGAGTGAACTGATTACGTTGCGTAATAATCTAGTTCCAATCTTTGATGCTTGGAAGGTAGATATGGTACTGGTTGGGCATTCGCATAACTATGAGCGCAGTTATCTTGTTCGAGAAAGCACAATTGTTCAAAATGACCAAGATAGCTACACAAAACCACCAGAGGGGGCCATCTATGTAGTCTCTGGTTGTGCTGGAAAGATCAGTACCAGTGGTAGTATGGATCACCCGCTTATGGCTTTTGGGGTTGAAGGACTGGCTGGATTTAGTTTAATTGACGTTACTTATGACGAGATAGTAGGTCAATTCATTGACCGAAACGGTAACATACTCGAAGTGTTTCGGGTAAGTAAGGGGCAGCCACCTAATCCAGGTAATAAATCTACCAAACAAAGAGTGGCTAGCCCAACTACGACACGCAATACAGAATGGAGTAATGGAGATTGGTTCGTTCCAAACTACGGTGAAGGAATGTGGGTGAACGCACAGGAAATCTCTTTACTGCCTGTCTCTGGAGTTGCATGGGACAATCTTGTTGATGACGCTGATGCATTAGGGCCAATAAACGTTGGCAACCAAGATGAGGATGATGACAGTCGTGCAATGGCTGCTGCATTAGTATGGAAACGTACTGGAGAAGAAAGCTACAGAGCGGCTGTTCAATCTGCTCTTCTTGGAGCAATTGGTACACACACTAATGCTTCGGATTCCTTGTCCTTATCCCGTAATTTGTGTGCGTTGGCTATAGCGGCTGAATTGATTGACTGGAGCCCAAACGAGGCAGAGGCCCCCTTCAAGACTTGGCTATCGGACGTTCGTACCTATTCTGTTTCTGGGCGGACGCTGATCTCTACACACGAAGATAGGCCAAATAACTGGCATACTCATGCTGGGGCATCTCGTATTGCTATTGATATTTATATTGACGACCAAGAAGACCTTGCCGCTGCTGCTAATGTGTTCCACGGCTGGCTTGGGGATCGAGATTCCTATGCTGGATTCGAGTATGGGGACTTATGTTGGCAGGCCGACTCGGCACAACCGGTTGGGATAAACCCTGTCGGGGCAATGCTTGCTGGGGTCAACGTCGATGGGGTGCTTCCAGATGACCAGCGCCGTTCGGGCCTTTGTCCTCCTAGCATAACCTGCGAGAATTATGTTTGGGAAGCATTACAGGGAGCAGTAGCCGAAGCGCATTTATTGCAAAGAAAGGGATTTGATTCTTGGAATTGGGAAAATAAGGCGCTAATGCGTGCTGTTGTTTGGCTCTATGATGTGGCCAACTGCTCGGCTACTGGAAATGATACTTGGATTCCATGGATTATTAATGCAACCTACGGAACCTCTTTTTCCACTATAACTCCTACTGAACACGGACGCGCCGTTGGCTGGGCTGATTGGACTCATGCAATACATTAGGCAAAAACAAGACTTAGCAATAATATCCTAACAAAACCTTCGGATTAGCAGTTGGGCAGGTAGTTCTTTGTAATTACCTGCTCTTTTTTTGTTTGGTCTTTGCAAATTTAAAGTATATACTTGTGAGGTAGTGCGTGGCCTGGTCCCGAGGAGTTGGCCTGCGCAACCTCCCTCCCCGAGGGCGGTCTTCGTTAATCAACTTCTCTTAGATCTTTTTTAGCGCTCAAATCAAAATTGAGCGTTCTGTAAACATATGGCTACGCCTACAAACGTGCTAACTCAGGTAGTTCCTAAGCTACTGGCGCAGGGACTATTGAGCTTGCGCGAAATCTCGATTATGCCTCGCCTTGTCAATAGTGGTTATAGCGACATGGCAGGGGACAAAGGCTCGACTATTGACGTGCCAATTCCCTCGGCTATCACTGCTGTTGCAGTTGACCACGCTAACGTAGCACCCAATCCAACGGATGCTGTTGCTCCTACCGTTGCTTCTATAGCTCTTGACCAGTGGTACGAAGCTCCCTTCGTGCTTTCTGACAAGGAAATGCTGGAAGTTATGGCTGGTACTATTCCAATGCAAGCCAGCGCAGCGGTTCGTGCTCTATCTAACCAAGTGGATAACCATATCCTCAACCGGTGGAGCCAAGTTCCTTTTGTGGCTCTGGCAAAGACTATTGCTACTCCATTTGATCCTACAACGGTCTCTGCATCTGATGCACGAACAATAGGTATGACTGATGTTGCCAATTTGCGGACTGTGTTGAACCAAGACCTTTCCCCGATGGAAGACCGTCGGGTAATCGTGGACCCAGTGGCAGAAGGTAACCTAATCCAAATGCGAGCCTTCCAAGACGCATCGTGGTCTGGTAGTGTTCAATCTATTTTGGAAGGGAAATTGAACCGTAAGGTTGGTTTTGATTGGTTTATGACCCAAAACCTGCCTAAGTCCTATACCTCTGCGGTAGCTATTGTAACTGGTACCGGTGATGGTGTTGTTGCTGTAGGAGCTGCTGCTGCTGTTGGTGACAAATCAGTAACGCTGACGACTACTGGTACGGAAAGCGTTGTTCTAAAGAAGGGGGATATAATCTCCTTCTCGGCGGCTGGGTCTGGTTACTATTCAGTCCAGGCTGATGTTGCTGCTATAACTGGTGCTAGCGGTACTGTTACTATAAATCCAGGACTGAGGGTTGCTCTGACGACTTCTCATACCTTGGTTTACCCAGCTACAGGGACGCTTGGTACTGCGCTTGCGGTTAATACGCTCTATAAAGTTAACCTTGCTTTCCATCGTGACGCCTTCGCTTTTGCTTCCCGTCCTCTGCAAGGAGTCGTGGATGCGGGTTTGGGCTCTATAATCAGTTCGGCGACAGACCCGATTTCTGGTCTATCGCTGCGCTTGGAAGTGCGACGTGAGTACAAGCGTACTCGTTTTAGCTACGACATTCTGTGGGGATCTCAATTGATCCGCCCAGAGCTAGCAGTCCGTTACCAATACACGTAATCTTTTCTCCTGCTACTTTAGAGGCCGAATGCTTGTAACCCAGGCATTCGGCCTAGCCTATAGGCAATGGCAAGAGTAAAAACAGTCAATCTTGTATACCATTACGGTGACACGTTTGATGATTACTCCGTTATCTGGCTGGACTCAAGCGAAGTGCCAATCAATTTGACTGGCTATACTGCTACCTTGCGCATAAAAGACAAAGCAGGGGCAGGAGCTACTCAACTTCTCCAGCTTTCTAGTACAACTGCGGATGGGCTTACTATAGTCGCCGCTGCTGGTAGAATAGACTTCAGTGCTACTGCTACAAAAATGAAAAGCGGCACCCTAGTCCAAAATACAGTATATTACTATGACCTGCAAGTAGCTACCCCCTCATCGGCTGACGTAAAAACGCTCATCAAGGGCCAAATTTGGATAGATCCTGAAGTTACAGACGTATAAGTTGGAGAATATATGACTTTCACAAACCTACATGGCGACGCTCTCTTAGGGTTGCTGTTTCAAAATCTAGACGGCGCTGGCGCTGACACGGATACTGCCTATACGTTTGTTGGTAGTGGCTTGCTAAAAGCTGTTACACCAGGAAGCTTATATGTGTCATTACATACTGCTGACCCTGGGGTAACGGGGACCCAACTAACAAGTGAAGCTAACTATGGGCAATATGCCAGAATAGCGGTTACTAGGGCAGCAGGTGCAGGTGGATGGACGCTAACGGCTGGCTCAGGTGCTAATGCTTCAAAGATAGAAAACACATCCGCAATCACTTGGCTAGCCAAAAATGATGCTGGTACTCAGACTATTGTTTGGGCTGGCATTGGTACTTCCTCCACGGGTGCTGGCAATCTTTTGTTCCGTTGTCCTTTAGCGCTAGAGACTCCAAAGCCGTTCGAAGTCACAGATCTTACAAATGATGATATAGTAGTCTACGACCACGGCTATAGCGCTGGTGACCAAATAGTCTTTATGGACGTAGAAGGAGCAGCGTTACCAGTTGCAACTGCCTTTGCAGAAGGTGCTGCTCACTATGTCATTTCTACAGGACTGGTTGCTAACGTCAGTTTCCGGGCATCAGATAGCTCAGGTGGGAGTGCTTTTAACTTTACTGCACGAGGTTCTGGTCTAGTGGCGAAAGTAGTGCCGAAGATTATATCCCAGAACGACGTTGCCGAGATAGCTGCTGGTAAACTAGTCGTATTGCTGCGCTAAAGGCAGCCTACCTCCTTTAGGAGGTTAATTTGGCTGTAGTCATACGTTCTATGCAACAGGCAGCCCTTACAACGGGCGGCCCAACGCAAGACTATGAGATTTCGGGGGCGTTCACCACGGCTGAGCCGCTAAAGGCGGCATTGATTTGGTTATCCCCTAGCACCACTGCTGGAACTTCGACTGCCCATGCTAGATATAGCATTGGGTTTACGGACGGTACTAGACAGCGCTGCTTGACTATTAGGTCAAGAGACAATAATGCTACCTCTAGTTGTATCCGTAATGGTCTGGATACCAGAGTTGCCCAGATCTATTCTGGAACAGCTACAACGGTACAGGCTTCAGCATCGTTGTCTTCTATCACTAGCGCTAAGCTTGTGCTTTCGTGGGATACGCTTGCAACTTCAGCTTGGCTAGTAAACTGTCTTCAATTTGGTGGGTCAGATCTGCAAGTCTATTGTGATAGCTTTGCAGCAAGCGGAACCCAAGATGCTGAAGTTACGGTGACTGCTCCTGGCTTCCAACCAGACATGATTCTGTTTATCTCTCGTGGCAGCACTGCCTTTACTGGAACTCAAAACAACCATGCAACAATTTCTATAGGTGTTTCGACAAATGAAGGCGGAACCATAAAGAATGGTTGCTTTGGATTTGTTGATGAAAACGGTGCTGCTACCGGGGCGCAAGTAGGGGCGATAATAAACAACAACCGCTGCCTAAATTTTGTAACGAATGGTGCTCCTCCTGTATTAAGTGCATCTGGGGAAGTGATTGAATATAACTCGTCTGGTTTCAAATATACCACACGAGATGTTACTGGTGTATCTTGTCACGTTGGGTATTTGGCTCTTAAATTTAATGGGAAACTCCAAGGCTACGGACAATATATTGTAGATACACTAACGGCAACCGGTACACATGACTGGACAACACCAAGCCATGCTCCACAAGCTGTATACGGTATTTATTCGCAGCTAACAGCAACCAATACTCTGGTCACGGGAACCACTGCTGGAGCTTGGGGCGTCGGCGCGATGACTGGCGCTAGTGAAGAGTTTTGTGCCTCCTACATGACAGAGGACGCGCTGACGCCTACTAATTGTAACTCTCTAACTAGTGCTATTGGACATGAGATTCCATTACCAACAGCAGCCGCAGGAACAGCGTTCGATCTTACTTCATTTGACGAAGTAGGAGCAAACTTTAATTACACGAGTGTTATTGCTGCGGCCTCACGTAAGTTATTGTTAGTTTCATTTGGACGCCCAAAAGTATTTGCAGAAACTAAAGCTACAGGATCAGGAAAGACCAAGGTAGAAAGCAAACTAAAGAGTAGGGTTGAGAGCAAACTAAAGGGGACCGGACGAACTAAATCCGAAAACAGAGTAAGGTACAGAGCTGAAACCAGAACCACAGGAGCAGCTACAAGCAAAAACGAAGCTAGAAGGAGAGCCAGGGCAGAAGCGTTTTCAAGACACAGTGGATTAACAAAAGCTGCTGTAAGCATAGTCGCGTCCTTTATAGTTGCTCTTGAAGCTAAGACGCGGGGGGCTGTTTTAGATTTAGCAAATGCGCTAGTCAGGAAAAGAGGGCTGTTATTTTCTATAGGTGAGGCTAACCTGAAGGTGGCTCCAAGGCTAATCAAGGAAGCCCAAGCTAAAGCTGTTACGTTTGTCACAGACAAGGCCGAACAAAGACTAATCAAAGAAGCCCAGACTAAGGCCGTGGCCTCCTCTGTAGATAAGGCAACAGAGGCCACAAGAAAGGAAGCCCAATCAAGGGTTGTTTCTTCGGCTGTAGACAAAGCAACTGAGGCTACAAGAAAAGAAGCTCAATCCAAGGCTGTCAGCGCGGCCTTAGACCAAGCAGCTCCGAGACTGCTAAAAGAAGCTCAGGCTAAGACTGCTTCGTATGCCTTAGATAAGGTAGCCGCAAAGCTAATCAGAGAAGCAGAAGCGAAGGCCGTGGCCTCCTCTGTGGACAAGGCAACCAAAGGTACAAGGAAGGAAGCGCAGGCCAAGGTTGTCAGTGCTGCCTTAGACAAAGCAACAGAAGCTACAAGAAAGGAAGCACAGAGTAAAATAATTGCTGCTGCCCTAGACCAAGTAGCCCAAAGACTAATCAAGGAAGCCCAAGCTAAGACTACATCCTCTGCTCTAGATAAAACAGCTCCGAGACTAATCAAAGAAGCAGAAGCTAAGGCTTCTAGTGCTGGTGAGACAAAAGTAGAAGAAAGAGTAAGATCCAGGACCGAAGCTAAAGCCATAGGAGCAGGAAATACTAAGGCAGAAGAAAAAGTAACGCGCAAAGCCGAAGCGAAGAGCGTAAATGCTGGAAGAACTAAGCTAGAAGGAAAAGTAACAGCTAGAGCCGAGAGCAAAACTACAGGAGCAGCCAGACTAAAGAACGAGGCAAGAAAAATAGCTAGAGCCTCGGTTTTTTCAAAACACAGTGGGCTGTCAAAGGCTTCAGTTAGCATACTTGGGGCTTTTATAGTTGCTATACAAGCCAAAGCACTAGGAGCTGTTGCAAATTTAGCAACAGCTCTGGCCAGAAAAAGAATGTCTGCTTATTCTGTAGGAGAAGCTAACCCAACTAACGCTCCTAGGATTAAAAAAGAGGCCCAAGCTAAGACTGCATCCTCTGCTCTAGATAAAACAGCTCCGAGACTGTTAAAAGAAGCACAGGCCAGAGCTGTTAATGCTGCCTTAGACAAGACAGCTCCAAGACTAGTCAAAGAGGCCCAAGCCAGGACTGTCAGTGCTGCTTTAGACAAGGCAACGGAGGCTACAAGAAAAGAAGCCCAAGCTAAGACTACATCCTCTGCCTTAGACAAGGTAGCTCCAAGACTGTTAAAGGAAGCCCAAGCTAAATCTGGTGCTTCGGCTTTAGACAAAGTAGCTTCAAGGATAATAAAGGAAGCGCAGACCAAGGCTGTTGCTTCGGCTCTAGACAAGGCAACAGAGGCTACCAGAAAAGAGGCCCAGGCCAGGATTGTTGCTGCTGCCTTAGATAAGGCAGAACAAAGTGAACGGAAACGGCTTGAACTAATAACTAAGTCTGCTTCAGTTACAACTAATGCAGCCAGTGTTAGAAAACGTTCTGAGCTAAAGGCTGTTGCTTCTGGGAAGGATAAGGCCGAAGCAAGAGCACTGAAGAAACTAGAGAGTAAGATCTCTGGTGCTTCGACCAGCAGAGGTCAGTTTAGCATAAAACTAAGACTTGTAGCTGCCATGGCTGCAATGGGTTTTGGTAAGACAGCACCAAGGAAGCTAGCCAAAGAAGAAGTACAAGCAATTGGCAGCTCTAAAGATAAGGCTCAATTTAGTCTAAGAAGTAGAATTACAGGGCAAACTTCTGCCGCTGGATTAGACAAAGCTCAAGCGTATAAGCGTGCTGGGTTGCAGTCTAAGATGACTAGTTCTGTTCGTAGCGTAGCCTTCCAGGTTCTAACTAATCTACAACAATTACTAGTTAGAGCAATAAGTGGTGCTAAAGCTGTTGCTACGAGTAGAAACAGACCAAGAATTCAAAGCAGTTTAACGCCAGGCGACAGAGCATCGGTTGCTGCTCGTGCTACAAAGCGACTTGTTGCTACGGATAAAGGAGCTTCAGTCGGTTCTAGTGCTAACAGACTAACGATTAGACTTATTCAGACCACAACCGGTTCAGGTAAATCACATTCTAGGCTGTATAGAAAATTTCCAACAGAAGGAAAGGCTGTTCCTTACGCTTTAGCAAAGGCCGGAGCCATCAGAAGGGCCAGAATAGAATCTCAGCTAAGTAACTTTGGGCGTGCAAAGACAGAAGGAAGAAAGGTTGCAAGGCTACAAACCTCAGTTAGGGGTTCTGGTTTATCTCCTAGCTCAGTAATTAGAAGAGTACGGGCCTTTGTAAGGACACTGATCTCTGGGATAACCAAAGGTATTTTGATACCGCCTAGAACTTCGGTTCCGAAGGTGATTATAGTAAACCGAACCAAGGACATCCAGAAGATCTACAGAACCAAGGAAGCAATAGAAGTGGAGCGGGTAAATGCTGTCAATACTATATATAGAACAAAGGAAGCAATAGAAGTAAAGCGGCCATCTGAATCCCTAACAATAGACGAACCAGACTAAAATGCTACAATCTGCTTTGTTATTTGTTCTAGACGATGTTTCTATGGAAGTTTTTGAGCCTGGTCTAATGCCCAACCTAGAAGCTTTAGTAATAGAGGGGGTCCGTTTCACGTTAGCTTTTTCACATCCTGTTTGTGGTCCATCTAGAACCTCGATTGGTTATAGTTTGATGGGGCGAACGCTTGGGTACATCTCAGATACCGAAAATGCGCCTGCCGGTACCGATACGATTGCAAGTCACTTTGTTAGACATGGGTATTCAACCGCCAAGATAGGTAAATGGCATATGGGCGGGGCACCAAGCGGCGCTCCCTCGTACTTTGCCCCTATAGAGCGGGGCTTCCAGTGTTGGCTTGCGGGCGCGCAAAACAATCTAGACAACTACACTGCTTGGACTAGACAAGATTGCGACGGTATAACTGGAACTGTTATTCGATCAACAGAATATGCCCCCCTAGCACAATTAGAAGCTGCTGAGGGCTGGTGGATTTCTACTCAAGGTTACAAGTTCTTGGATTTTTCTACTAATTTGCCACATGGTCCTTTTCACATTCCCCCAGCCGAAATGCTGGATGGATATGAGCCAGGTCAGGGGTCGGCGGGCAAATACCGAGCAATGCTACGTGCAGCAGATTACCAATTAGGGAGGCTTTTATCCCTTTCTGGAATGGAGAACACTGTTGTAATTGTGGTATCCGATAACGGACACCCTCCCCAAGTTCTGTCCTCCACAGAAGGACAACACGCAAAGGGCACTACTTTCGACGGTGGGATCCATGTCCCGATGGTTGTACGATATCCTGGCTGCGTCCCTGGGACTACATACGACGAACTTGTTCATATAGTCGATGTTGGTCCTGCATTTATGGATTTGTGTGGTATTCCAATGATGCCAATTACTGATGGGCAAACTACCAAACGAGGTTATATCATATCAGAAGCGCAACTGAATTCTGGTGTGGTGGACCAATGCGTGCGGACTAAGCGTTACAAACTAAGGAACATTGGTGGTGTAGAAGAGTTCTATGACCTTCTAATAGACCCACAAGAACTTTCACCGGTAACTAATCCTCCTGCATATTGGCTAACCCAAATGCAGAATAAGTTATATAGTAATGGAATATAAAAAGGAGTAGCCTTGGGACCATTAGCCCTTTTCAGATCAAAAAAAGCAACCCTTCTTGGCGGTTTGGTTGGCTTGTTGTTTTTGCTGATACAAGAAAACCAATTGCCCGTTGATTTAGGGGCTTTTTGTATGACAGCGCTCGGAATAGTATATATTATTGGACAAGCCATTGTTGATTCCGTGATTTACAGACATTTAAATGAAGAACCTACTGACGATTTTATCGAGCTTACTCCTGACAGCCTGCCTGACGAATCAGAGCGGGGACCAGGAGCTTGATCTAACCAAGCTACACAAGCAATTAGATGCCGTAGAGGTCTCCCTTGGTGATTTAGCAGTCATTGCAGAATCACAGGGCTACAGCTACGCATCTAGCCTAAAAGACTTATACGTTGTGGCCTCTTCAATAGATGCAGAGATTGAAAGGCTCATAGCGGAAGGAGGCTCTGGGGTATCCCTGATCCCAACGCTGGATATGTTTATGAATGTAGCCACTACCCTTATAGCCAACAGTCCTGATAACCCTGATTTGCAGTTTGCTCTACTTGGGGCAAAAGCGATAGTCAATCAAATTAGGTTGGCTATAGAATAGTCTAAAGTATAAGTTATTTACTATGGATAAAAACGAAATTCTTGGCCCAGGCATGATTTGGGTCCGTAACAAACAGACAAACAAAGATCGTATTATTCCTGAAACTTTTTTCAAGCCAGAGTTTCATGTGAAATTAGACCCGCTTGATCCTGTGTCTTTAGAGGCAATTCCTTCGGAACTAAAAGTGGAAGAGCCTCCTTCTTTGGTTCGTGATGATCTTGCTTCTCTTTCTTTTAAGGAATTGCAGACCCAACCAGAATACAAAGCATTAACTAGTAAGACTTTTCGGGACAAGGAAGGAATCATAAAGGCCATCCTATCTGTTAGAGAAGCTAAGAAGTCTGAATCCTGAAGAGGATAATGGGAAATGTTAGACGCGACTGTTAAGGGTTCCTCGGCCAACTCGTACATAACTGAGGTTGACGCTACTGCTTATTTGACAGCAGAGCGATTGTACGTGACCGTGTGGACTGCTGCTACCACTTCCCAAAGGGAACAAGCCCTTATTTGGGCTACCTTGTTGATTGATGCCTCGTTTGACTTCGATGGAGACAAGACAACCAGCACTCAGGCTCTTAGATGGCCAAGAATTGGCATGTACGATGCTGATGGGCTATCCATCAATTATGACATCTTGCCTTCTTTGCTAAAGAAAGCAACTTCTACTTACGCCCTAAACCTGCTGACCACTAACCGAGTAGCAGAACCAGGACTTTTAGGGTTAGGCATAGAAGAAGCCAAGGTTGGACCGATCCAAGTCAGAATCAATGTAGCTGACGTAAAAGAGATAGTGCCTGACGATATACAGATATTACTGGCTCCATTTGGTTCCTTGAAGGCAGCAGCTTCACAAGGAGCTGCTACTGTAACTTTGAAGCGAGCCTAACATGGGCATCCTAGACAGCCCATTACGCGATCTGGCTAGTACCCTGATATCAACTTTTGTCGATACAGCTTCAACATTGGTAAGGGTCTTGGACTCTGGAGATGATCCAGTCACCGGAGAAACATTTCCAGCGGCTATTCAGCCGTTCTCTGTGAAAACTACCCCACCAGAAAATTACAAGCTGCATGAAATTGATGGTACAGCGATCCAGAAAAGCGATCTTAGGTTGTACATAGCTGCCAAGGACATCGCTATTTCCCCATCACCCAGGACAGATACTTTGAACCTTGGTGGCCTTGTTTTGAATATAATCAAGGTGAGTCCACATTACTCCGGAGATCAAGTATGTCTCTGGGAGATGCAAGTTAGAGCGTAGGGAGCGACAATTGGTAGTAAATAGTGGCAAGTTCACAGCCCAATTCGCTAAATGGACCGCCAAATCTAATGAACGAGCTGATAACTTTTTCAAGTTGGTTGCTTTAGAGGCTTTTACAATATTGCTTAGGAGATCCCCAGTTGATACGGGAGCCTTTAGAGGCAATTGGCGGGCATCTGTCAGCAACAAGGGGAGTCTGGCAGCAGATACAACTGCGGATATAAACGATAGATCAAATGCTGTTTTTGGTGCGGTCCCTACATTTGAGGAATTGGCTAGAATCCTGTCTGTGGTTGAAAAAGCCAAATTCGGTCAAATTATAAGTTTAACCGAAAACCTGAAATACGCCCTAATTCTAGAAAGGGGACGTTCTAAAGGCATGGCCCCGACAGGCGTACTCCAGCTCTCCTTTTTAGAGCTACAAGCTAAATTACCTGCTTTGCTTGAAGCCAGCAAAGGAAGACGCTAAATGACAGCAGCGTTGTTTAGAAACGCTAGGCAAGCGGTGAGGGGGCATTTTTTAGACTCCCTAAGGGATTCTGTGGATCCAACTCGGGTAGCTTGGGAGAACGATGTTTTTGATCCCCCAAACGCCAACCCCACCGATCCAAACGATAACCCTTATTGGATCAAAGAATCCTGTCAAATCGTATACGAGAGGCTATTGGCCCTAGAGCTTCGAGAATTGATAGGTAGGACTGTTTTTAGCGTATTTTACCCAGTAGGAAAGGGCACTGCTAGAGCAGAAAACCTGTTACAGGCCATAGCAAACTCTTTTGAGAGCGTTGCTTCCGTTACTAATGGTGGGGTAGTAGTTGGGATAGATAAAGTGGAGCGGGAATCTGGCTTTAGATCAGACGATGCTTGGTGGATGGCCTCTGTAAGTATATACTTTCGAACATATAGTGTGGCCACCCCGCCTAATTCCAAGATTTAGTCATAAGGCCAATTTAATTATAAGTTCGTTAGAATAGGAGACTGCTTTGGGAATTATCACCGGGACACAAGTATCGTTACGCTACGCTGTAGAGGCCACACGGGGCACTAGCCCAGGTGGTAACTGGAAGTTTCTCCGGGCTACCGGACGGAATATCAATCTAAAGAAGGACATCCTAGAGTCGGCTGAGGTAAATACTACCCGCCAGCGTTCAGATGTCAGGCATGGATTCAATCGTGTTGAAGGAGACTTAGGCTTTGAGTTCTCCTTGAATAGCCACGATGAGATTCTTGCCTATACCATGGGTAGGCCCCACGTTGCCATGGACCCTGCGGATAATACGCAAGTAGCTCTTACTGGAGCTGGTAGTTATGACGGATGGCTGCAATCTGGAAAGGCAACTGGCGTTGGTGTTTCCGGTACGGTCTTGGCTACGGCAACGGCTCCAGGAACGCTTACGTTCACGATTGGGGCTACTCCAGGAACATCAACTACTACTCACTGGATTGATTTAGGCTACCGCCCAGGTGACTGGGTGGTCTCTGCTGGGTTTACCGATGCTGACTACAACTCCGGTGGGGCTAACCCAGCACAATGGAAAATCCAAAGTATTGGGGGCGTCAATGGCGGTGGCGACCTTGTTGTACAAGTCCCTGCTGGAACTATCTTTACTGGTGTGGCTGCTGAAGCCTTTGGTGCTGGTAAGTCTATAGAAATGACCGGTAGAAGGGTTTCTATCGGCACAACGTTGAACACTGTTTCAATGGAACGAGCGTTTGTTGATAGTACATCTTCGGATACCTACCAAGTATTCCGTGGGTGTGCTGTAAACACACTGAATATGTCTATACGACCAGAAGCAATTGTAGGTGGCACATTTGGATTCGTTGGGATGTCCGCTGACATAGATAATGCTGATACTGGTGCTGGAACCCCTACAACTATAGGAACCAACTCTCCATTTGCGGCTTTTGATGGAAGTGCTACGCTGGTGAATAGTGCTGGTGCTCATATGACAGCAATAGTCACTGGCATAGACTTTACTTTGGACAACCAAAGAACTCTGTTCCCAGTGGTCGGGTCAAAGTTCAGCCAAGACGTGTACGAAGGCGTTGCGAAGGTCACTGGCACTGTGTCCCTGCTTTTGGAGAACGTTGTTCACCTGACTGCTTTCCAGAATGAGGCTGCGCTAAACACCATTACTGTTCGTTTAAACGAGTTGGGCACTACGGCTTTCACGTCTCTGGTGTTTTGCCGTGTCAAATATCTTGGTGCCGACATGGACCCACCCCAAAACGGTCCTGTAGTTGTTACTTGCCCGTTTGAAGCTTTGGAGCAGACATTCACAGGTTTTGCTTCTTCACAAACCGATGTCCGGTCCAAGGAAGTTTTCCGAATTCAACGCTCTACCACGAACATAGTCTAACACATGGTATTCTCAGGAACGAATGTTACTCTTGGGTTCGTACCAGAGACTACTCATGGTACGACACCAACTACGCCTAGCTTTTCAGTCTTTAGAGCTACGGGCCGTAATATCAATCTAAAAAGGGACACCCTAGAGTCGGCTGAAGTAAAAAGCAGCCGACTGCGGGGGGATGTCAGACACGGCTTCAACCGAGTAGAAGGAGATATTGCAGTTGAGCTTGCTATGCAGGCGTACAACCCATTTCTCCTTTGGTCTTTAGGGGGCGCGTCATCTGGAAGTGTACCAACGTGGGATAATCCACCAACGTTTACTGGTGTTAATCTAAGCATATCGGCTGTAGATGCTAGTATAGCAACAGCCAAAACCGCTGACTTTACCAGAATCGGTGGTAACTGGACCGATGATGGATACCGTCCTGGAGATTGGGTTAGAACAGCCTTATTCACAACTGGAGTAAATAATGGTGATTGGAGAATAATCACCATACTGTCTGCTACGGTTGTACGTGTAGCTACAGCAACTACTACATTGGTTGTTGAAACCGGAGTCGCGGGCACTACCTTTAGCTACATTGGTAAAAAGGCAGTTATTTATGGAGTTGGTGGTTCTAAACTAAGGACTTTCACTCTAGAGCGTGGTTTTAATGACGGTGTTGCAACGCCAGTAGTTGAGGTTTTTAGAGGTTGTGCCGTAAACACTCTGAATGTCTCAATGCGGCCAGAATCCCTTGTGGCTGCAACCTTTGGTATTGTTGGCATGACCGCTGACATAGACCAAACTACTAGCCTTGACGCAAACGCTGCCTACTTCGAGGCTCCAACGAATGCCCCATTAGCTGGGGTAGACGCTACCGGGTATATAGGTCAATTTGCACAGACCCTAACTGCGTTTGATTTCAACGTTGACAACCAGCGAACCTTATTTGGTCAGCTTGGAACGAAGACATCTCCTGACGTTTTTGAAGGAACCTCAAAGGTTACCGGGAATATCTCATTTGTTTTGATTGCCGGATCCGTAGCCAGATTGACCGCGTTCCAAGACGAGAATACGTTTAGCTTCTCCATAAGAGTAAATGAAGTGGGCACAAGTGATTTTATGTCCTTTGCTTTCCACAAGATGAAGTTGACTGGAGCTGACATGGATCCACCAGCTCTAGGTCCAGTTCTTATTCAAACCCCGTTCGAGGCACTTGAACAGAGCTTCACAGGTGGTTCTACTACATACAAAGAAGTAATGCAAATTCAACGTTCTACTACATCTAACAATACTGACCCTGCTACAGGATTCCCAGACGCCTAATTATGGATTTAACGAAGCTTGATACTTCCTCCGCTGCTGACGAAGGTGCTGACCTCCAGCTTCTCAACCCCGTAGATGATACCGTTCTTCGAGATGAAAAGACCGGGGAGCCGGTTTCTATACAATTACTTGGTTCCGATTCGAAAGAGTTTATGAGAATTTCTCATAAACTGCAAGATAAGCGTCTCCAAAAACGCTTTACTCGTGGGAAACTAAAAATGAGCGCTGCTGAGATAGAAGCAGATGCGCTAGATCTTCTTGTTGCCTGCACTAAAGGATGGAAGCACGTTCGTATTGGGCAAGAGGTTTTGCCATTCAACGAAGAAAACGTGCGTATGGTGTACAACCGTTTTCCTTGGATCAAGGAACAAGTGGATTCCTTTGTCAATGATCGGGCTAGCTTTTTGGGGGAGTCTTAGAGGAACTAAAGGATTTCGCTGAGAAGTACCTAAACCTAAAAGACCCCGTTGGTGATTCCTCAAGAGAAGCACATATAAGACATGCCATATCTAGTTTGCGACGCCAGGGTAGTGACGCCGCAGCAGATGAGCTTGAGGAATCACTAGATAAGATAAGTCCTGACGAGCTTCCAAGAGAGGCTGAATTTGTATGGAACGCCTTTCTAGAAATAGCTTCAAAAAGAAGGTTGCAGGACAACGTTCCTACTACCTCGATTCACTGGGACATCGACGTTTGGTGTCGATTGTATTCGGTGCAGCTACGGCCTTGGGAAATCCAAGCATTGCAGATGTTAGACGATCTTTGGGTTCAATGGGTGAGGCGAAGCAGTGGCAGACTTAGCCGAACTTGAACTCCGGATCAACAGCCTAGAGATCGAGCTTGCTCGTACTAGGATGGATGCCGCAACCAAATCAGCGGCGGCTCTAGAGCGTACGACTGGGCTCCTAGAAAGACAGTTTAATTCTCTAAATAACACTGTTCGGTCGTTTCGAATACTAGGGTCTGTTCTGGCTGCTGGTTTCATTGCCACTAGAGTAGCTAATAGTGCTCTTATTTCCACCATAGCAGAGTATGAAAGCAACCTAGTAACTTTAAAGGCTGTCTCTGTTGATTTCACTGCTTCTCTTGAGGAACAAGCAGCTCAAATGAAGAAGCTGGATCAAGCAGCTAGAGAGACCGGGAGAAGCACTTTATTCTCAGCCGTTTCTGCCTCTGAAGGCTTATTGATTTTAGCTAAAGCGGGTTTATCTGTCCAGGAGGCAATAAACACATTACCTGCTGTCCTGAATCTGGCTCAAGGACAGCTTATATCCATTGAAGCTGCTGCTACAACAGTAACCTCTGTGTTGCGCCAGTTTGGTATTGCAGCCGTGGATGCAAGTCGAGTAGTCGATGTGCTTTCAGAAACGGCTAACCGAACAAGTACAGACGTAACGAATTTATCGAATGCGTTTAAATTCGTTGGTCCTATTGCAGCCGCGTTGAATAAGAACATAGAAGAGACAGCAGCAGCTTTAGGTGTCTTAGCTAACTCTGGTCTTCAAAGCTCGCTAGCTGGTACCACACTACGGGGAGTTCTGACTGCATTAGCAGGACCAACTGATGTTGCCAAGAAGACCATCAGTGGCCTTGGTTTGACTGTTGAAGAGCTAAACCCAGCTACTCATAGTCTAGACGAGATCATAACTACGCTAGCTGGGTCCTATCTTAGTACATCAGACGCCGTAGACATTTTTAACAGGAGAAACGCGGCTACTGCTTTAATTCTAATAGAAAACATAAGTGCATTCAGAGAGTTAAACAAACAGAACGAAGAAAACAGACAAGGAGCCTTGAAGCTAGCAATAGCCCAAGGAGATACTCTTACTGGAGCCTTTAAGAAACTATCAGCATCATTCAAGGACAACATTCTAAATCAGAATGCCTTCAAGCAAGGAGTTCGTGACACCACCGACTTCTTGGTTGATCTATTACGAGTGTTTGCTGGATCGACTGACCCAATACTAAAAGCCAATGACTCAGTAAACGCTTTTGCAACTGCCCTGGTTTTCGCCAGAAATGCCATAATAGCACTAACCGTTGCTTTGGCAGTCAATGCTATAAATCAGTATAGGATAGCCATTATTGAGGCTGCTGGGGCTACGGCTACGTTCAATGCCATACTGAAAGTCAATCCGCTTCTAATTGTTCTTAGTTCTTTGACAGCAGTTACTTTTGCTGTCAAACTATTTAGATCTGAAGTCAGGACCGCTCTTGAGGAAGCTGAACGGTTTGGCAAATCAATAGACAATCAAGTTCTACGTGAGACTGCTAAAGAGTTAGCGAAACTAAACTCGGCTATAGAAGATGCTGCTGAGCAAAAAGACCTACAAGAAGCATTAGACCTAAGCACATCTAAAGTAAACATACTAAAAACAGCCATCAAAGATATTAGCTTCTCCATCAAAGCTAAGCCACAAGAGGCTATCATAGATGTTAAAACCTTCCAGGAGCTTCTTGAGGCAGCCATAACAGACAAAGAAGTCAGGGTTAAAGTCGAGGCAGAGGTTGAGAAACAGACCACAGATAGAGTTGCTGAAGAGCTTAGAACCAACTTGAACAATGCTCTAAAGGGCTTTGATCCTTTTAGAGATCTGGTAAAAGAACAAGGGCGTTTCCAAGCCGAAATATTCTTCACGAATAGACAAACGACTGACGAATTGTTGGAGGGAGTGATACCAAAACAGTTATTCGTAGATGATACGGTTTTAGCTAGCCTGGAAGGTCAAGTTTCCAACTTCTTCCGTCAGCTAAAGAAGGACCAACCAGAGTTTGAGCTGAAGTTCAAGGATCCAAGCGAAAGGCTAGCTGAACTAGGCCGACAAACTACTGAATTAATTGATAAATTGGCTGCCGAGATAGTCCCTAAAGGTGAATTAGTTGGATTCTTGAATGAAGAAGCCTTTGGGGCTGCTCAAGAAGTCCTTAAAGGCGCAGTAACAAGCATAGAAGCTGACATAAAGAAGTTCCAAGCTGCATTAGGCGACAGTTCCAAAGGAGACGCTGCTCTAGAAGGGCTTACGGAAAGACTAGCTGATCTAAAGGAAGAAGCGGATAAAGCTTCGGAGAGCATAGAAGAGTTTGCCCAGGCCCAACGCGAAGAGCAAGAGGAGTTGCGAACCACTATTGGGTTGGTAAAGGATGACGTTGAGGCGCAAAAGTCCAGGCTTGAAGCGGTTCGTCTATTGGATGCTGCTTTTGGAAAACGCCGACAGGTCGTAGAACTAGAAATACAGCACACCGAACAACTGATTCAAAAAACCAACAGTGCTGCTAATGCCAACAAGGACAACACGGCGGCTCTTACAAATCTGAATGGCAAGCTGGAGAGAAGCAAGTCCGTTTTAGCCGCTCTGATCCCGGAGTATGATGCTCAAAAGGCTGCGTTGTTTAGCTTGATTGAGCTGACAAAGGAGCTGGCCAAAGCTAAGGAAGAAGAAAACAAGATCGCAGAAGCCCGTAAAGACGCTAGAGATGTATTTATCAGTACCGCTAAAGCCCTACAAGACGAAGCCGATGCTTTAGATACACGAGTAAAGCTGTTGAAAGCAAACAGCGATGCGGACAAAGCCTTTATTCAAGCTGAAGCCAAAAAATTGGAAATACTAAGCGCTCTTGCTGGCACCACAGAACTAGAAAAGCTTGCCATAACCGAATTGGTAGAGGTCATAGGAGAAGAATTACAGCGCACAATCCAACTAACTGAATCTGAGGAAGCGCTCAGAAAGGTCCGTAAGGAGACCACCAAGGACACCAAGGCTCAGTCTGAGGCTCTGCGTCGCATTGTCCAAGATCTAGACCTAGAATTAGAGCTGATAGGTAAGAGCCGAGTTGAGCAAGAAACCATTGCTAGGTTACGCAGAATAAGCTCTGGGCTAATTGAAGAAGAAGCCAATGCTCTAGAAGACAAGCTTCGTCCTGCTATCCTAACCACAGTCAAGGCCCTCGATCAAGCCGAAAAGGCAGAACAGCTAGGACGCAATGTTGCCAGAGCGTTCTCTGAGCCGCTGAAGGATATCCTAAAAGGAGGGGACGTAGAGGATGCTGCCAGAAAACTGCTGGAAAGGCTGTTTGACATCTTCCTGGAAGTAAACATATTCCAGCCCTTGGAGGAACAGTTTGCTAAAGCGTTCAGCAAAAATAGGGGGGCACAAAAGATAGTTGCCAAGACTGAATTTGTAAACCAAGAAAAGGCAGTTGCGGAAATAAACGCTGTTGTAATAGAACTAGGTGCAGCAGCAGGTAACCTTACTCCTCCGGCTCTAGCATTAGACACTGCTTTTACTAAGGCAGAACTTGCTGCTCTGCAATGGTCAGTGATTTCCAAAGACCTACTAGCTGCCTTTAGCAAATCAGCTTTGGAAGGTAAACGAATACCAGGCGTGTTCCCAGGAGGACCGTTGCCACCAATAAGTGGCAACGCTAATCTACCTGGACCAACTTCCCCCTTTACTAGAAAGCCAAAAGAGGCGGCTCTGATTGGGTTGAATGAAAGCGCATTTTTCCAACAAACTAGACCACAAACTCCACTCAAGTTAGATATATCGCCGAGGTCACTAGAGCGACTAGAGACTCTCATAAATCGAGGGCGACTCACTCCAGAATTAAAACCTATTCAAAAGACACCATTACGTCCCCCCGACGCTTCCCTGATTGGGTTGGACGATGAAGAACTAGGCCGCAGACTAGCTCCACAAGGCTTGACCGCACCGGGGCCTATAGGAGCTGACCAAAGCCAAACTATAAACTCCTTGGTTAGTGCTGGAGAGCAATTAGCAGCAGCTTTTGCTCCTCTAACTAATACTACTGCTAATCTAGTACAAGCTACTCAGAATCTACAAACAGCAGCTCCAAAGGTTTCTAAGTCCGCTGTAGAATTGGATACCTCAACCGATTCTTTGGATACCTCAGCTAATGCTCTTGGGGAGTCCGCTAAGACCTTGGAAACGTCAGCCGATTCGGCAGCCGGTAAGGCCACCTTCTCTGGGGAACTCCTGAAAGGTATATTCGGTCAACTTAGTGGAATCCTAAGCGGGTTGTTTGCTGGCAAGTTTGGCTTTAGCCTTCCAATTCCCTTTGAGAAGGGTGGCGTGTTCACGAACAAAATGGTCACCAGACCAACAATAGCGCCGTTGGCCCTATTTGGGGAAAGCGGTCCTGAAGCCATCATGCCATTACAGCGTAGTAGTGGTGGTACTTTAGGTGTGTCAGCCTTCTTGCGCGGAAAAGAAACTGCTACCTTGAAGCTTACAAGAGGAGTTGGTGGAAAACTAGGTGTGGACTTTGGATCTCTTCTTGACAAACAATCTAATAGGATTAGCAGGTTTGCCGCTGGGGGAGTATTCCCGACTGAGCTGGGCATAACTGCGGTTGGTGCCCCTTCTAGGTCCATAGAAGCGCCAACTGAAAAACAAACTAACAAAGAGACTTCTACTCAACGCCCTATGCAGTTTGTATTCAACCCCTCTTACAATTTTGGTGTTGGGTCCAAACCAGATAATGAGTTCAGACGGGCTGCACGACAGCACGAATCAGATTTGCGTGACAGAACACGTCGCGTATTTGGTGGGTAGATATGGCCTTCAACAACTCAGCTACGTTCCCAGCTAATATTAGCTTTGGCTCTAGGGGCGGTCCTGGGTTCTCTACGTCTATCATAGAAGGAGAAGGAGGTGGCTCTGAGAGGGTAGCAAGATGGCCTGGGGCCAAAAGGCGTTACAACGTAAGATACGGTATAAGGACCATCCTAGATCTAAACAAGGTCATTGATTTATACATAGTAAGCCAGGGACCTGTAATCGGATTTAGGTACAAGGACTGGTCAGATTTTACTACAGCCACAGACCATATAAGTGCTTCTGTAAACACTAACGTATTTCTTGGTACGGCTACAGGTACCTCTGGCAACTTCCAACTGCGTACGCAGTACGTGTTTGGAGGGCAAACTGTCTACAGGACAATATCCAAACCAGTAAGTGGCACTGTAACGATGGCCAGAAACGGCACTAACATAGCTAGCTTTTCAGTAGACACAGCTACCGGATTGGTTAGCATAGCTTCCGGATTGACAGCTGGTGAATCCATAACAGGAGGTTGCGAATTCGATGTGCCAGTACAATTCGGAGCTGAAGTAGACGAAGCTCTGTCTGCTTCTATAGACAACTTCAATTCAGGGGATCTACCAGACATACCTTTAGTGGAAATGGTTGGGGATACATCTTCCCCAGAGAGGTTCTATTACGGAGGGGGCTCGACTGTAACAGCCCAAGCCAACTTCTTTGTCAACTTCTCATTAGGCAGAGCCGTTGTATTTGCCCCAGCTAGCACTGCTACATCATATTCTGCCTTTCTCCCTGATCCAACAGATTTAGAACTAGGGGGACCGTACTTTTTCATTTTCAATGGCAATGGTGGGGGTGGGAACCTGGTCCTGAAAACGTATGACGGCGTAACTACCATAGCCACCTTAGCTACTGGAAAAAGCGCTGTCATGCTGGTGTATAACGATGGTACGGCTAATAAATGGAGTGCCCTAGCAAACTAAGTCATCGTGGTAACTCTGCTAGAATTCATGGGCGGTCAAACCAACCTATCTACTGCGGTAGACACCACACTAGATTATCGTTATCGGTTTTGGAGAATAACTCTAACAGCTACAGGCAAAGTTATTTTCATTCCCCCAATTACACAAGCTGCAACAGTTACAGGAGGCCCGGTCTTCTTTATTGCAAATATAGGAACCAACTCCTTTACTGTTAGGGATACCGAACTGGTAAACCCTACTATAAACGTAGCCGCAAACAAATCCGTTATTGTCGTTGGGTATACCTTGGCCAATGGAACGGTATCTTTTGCCCAGCATCTAATCAATTACGCGGGTTCATAAATGGCGACAGTGAACTCAATCATTAGTCGCGGTAGCAAAAATCGCCTCACGTTCACTGAGGCAATAGATGATGCTTCTTGGGCTAAATCTGGTACTGGTACTACTACAGCTAATAGCACAGGCACATTAGACCCAAATGGAGGCAACACTGCCGAGCTAGTAGATGATACTTCGGCAGCAGCCGTTTATACAATCTCCAAGAACGTGCTTAGCACAGATGCATATATGCTGTCTGGGAATCTTTATACATTCAGCATATATGCCAAGAAGAACACTGCTACGAAGAGTAGATTTATTCTTCGGCATGTTACTGGAGGCATGGATGTTCTAGCAGAAGTAGATTGGAACCTGGTTACGGTAACAAAGATAACCACAGGCAGCCCTGGCTATGCCAATGTCGATCTAAGATCCGTGGCTACCGGCGGTGGGGGTTGGTATAGAGTATCTTGTACCATACGATACAATGGTACTGGAAACTTTACATGCATATTTGCCCCGGCTAATGATGGAACCTCTACTTTAACAGGTTCTATTTGGGTTTGGGGGGCACAATTCGAGGAAGGCCAATACGCCACCGAATATAAGGCCATTACTGGGTCTACAGATCCGTTGGTTGGGACTTATACCACCATTGCTGCCTGGATAACGGCTACAAACGCTAGCACTGTTGATATAAACGTAGGTCAGTTGAGAGATGAGGAGTACCCCGTAACGTCTGGGCAAATAGTCTTTGCTGGCTCAGGTGGGACAAGCACAACCAACTACAGAAGGCTCACAGCGCTATCGACTACATACAATCCAGTAAGCAACACGGGTCCTAGAATAGTAGGCACGTTCGCTACGTCTGGTACCAATGCGCTGATAAAAATACAAAACGAAAACAGAGTTACAATAGACAACATAGGGATTTTTGCTAGTTACCAAAACCGCCAAGGGGCAGGCGATTATAGATTAATTTGGATTGACCGAGCAGATGACTGTAGAATTTGGGACTGTTTCTTAACGGCAGAACAAGGACTTGTAACCACAACAGGAATTCATATTGAGGGCACCAGCTCTGGTGTTCTTGCCCTTAGAAATAATATCTTCAATACTATTATAAAGGGTGGAGACCAAAGAGGGCTAACAACAGGAATTTTTTGGTCTTCTTTTACCGAGCTTGGAGGAGCTTATAATTGTTTAGTCTACAACTGCCGCTCTCAAGGCTACATAAATTCTGGAGCTGCGTCTGCGGCCAATTACCCATCTATAGTAAACTGTCTTGGAATTGGCAATGGAACCGATATTTCAACCCAATGGAAGATAGCAAGAAACAATCTGACAAGTGATTTCTCTGCTATAAGCGCTGGACTAGAAGTACCAGAAACCGGGGACCAAAATCCTAACCCAGCAGATCCCGCTTCCAAGGGAGGAATTGCCGCAGCTTCCTTGTGGTTAGCTCCTAACCAAAACGATTTTAGACTAAAGCCCGGTTCAGTAGCTATAGATAAGGGAGGAAGGACAGTTACCACCTTTGTTGGTGGTGTTTCTACAGTAGTAAATATAGAAACTATTTTTACTGGAACTGGTGGCCCTGGAACTTCAAACGACTTTGCTGGTACCAGCAGAGCTACAGCATCTTTGGTTTGGGATGTAGGCCCATATGAAGGAACCAGTTTACCCATATCTTCAATTGGGCTATCTGGTTTTGTTTCGGTAGAGACCACTGGTGCTACTACTGCTCAAAACGGGATAGGGGACAGTGAAGTAAGAATTGAATATGCTTCCTCGGCTCCACAGCCAGGAACATTATCAGTAGGTGACCTTCTAAAGTTTGCTGGAGTAGCGAACTATACTGCAACGGTTACTGAAATTGCTGTTTTTGCCCCAGGAGACATAAAGAACGTAAAGATAACCCCTGTGCTTCCTGCCAATCTAACCGACGAACAGGTTATTACACACACTAGCTTGTTCTCGGTGGTCCAGAAGACAATTGGTAAAGACCCAGCTAGAGATTTCTGCTCGGTAGGCGCTTTCGTTCTAGCCCTTCCTAGATCTTTGTATTGGCCAAACCAAAAGTGGATAGGGCTTTGTTATAGTGATGCTGTAGATGAAATAGGGGCTTCGATTACGTTAGACTCTTTCAATTGCATTACCAGCATAGATAACAATGTAGAAATAAAGGCCGTAACTAACATTGACCCAAGATCTAAGAGTGGGCACCAAATAAAACTGAACTTGGACGTAGATTTAAATACCAGTCATAGAGCGGTAATTTGGTTGACTGTGCCATTTACTAAAATATCTGGGTTGATGCTACATCAAGCAGCTACTTCGGCTAGCACAAAAAATGCACGAGGTATAGAAATCATGGCATCTGATTGTAGTCTGGATGCTATTTTTTGTTTGTTCGATGGCACTTATTCCAGAACAATCGGTTACAATTTTGACTTGGAGGGAGACAGGCTAGTAGTAACTAACTGTGTTGCTCGTGGCTCCAATACTACTGCACAAGGAGCAAGCACCGGATTCAACTTAGTTGATGCTAGCACACAGATACAGCTATTGCATAACATAGCCTACAGAATAAAAGGGGGCACAAGCATACACTTTGTTCAAGCGGCTAGTGGGTTCAACATACGAGTAGGCTCTTATGCACTAAGAGTTTCTGGCTGCATTGCCATGGAGACGGCTGGTACTGGTGTATCGGCTCAGGACTTTACTTTTGGTTCTGGCCTAACCGCAGATGGAACGCTGGACCACTGCATATCCGCAGATACGACAGCGGGTGGGGCAAAATCATTTATAAGTCAAACAGCAGCAAACACGTTCAAAAATGCAGCCTCGAACGACTACAGATTAACACCCGGCTCGGTCGCTATAAATGCCGGAGATAATTTGTTGTCTCTGTTTTCCTTGGACATATCTGGTGCTCCAAGGATTTCTCCATTCGATATCGGTGTATACGAAGGGATTGCTGCCGCTCCCTTACTGTCTTCGCCACACCCAAAAGACCATCATAGATTTGCTTCTCTGTGGGAGATAGTAAGAACGGACGGGGTTTCCCATCTGTTCTGTTCCTCTAATCAACCAATAGATCACGGTGGGCAGACATACAAACCAAACGGCCAAGCGTTTGCTTCTGCTAGACGAATGGAAGGCGCTCTAAAAGAGCATAACGTAGAAGTCCTTGGAGCTATTACATCTGGAGATATAGAGGCTGTTGACTTAGCCGCAGGAGTATTTACTGGAGCTAGAATAACTGAGCGGTTAATAGACTGGCGTTACCCGTGGACAGTTCCTTACCGAATTCGGGTATATAGAATTGCAGTCATTGAATACGATCAAGATTATTGGAAAGCCGAGTTGGTAGGCCCTACCACAGTTCTGGAACAGCGTACCGGAGAAAGCATAGGCATAGACTGCCCATATGACTTAGGGGATGAAGACTGCCAATTTAGAATTGATACGGTAACGCAAGTAAACAAGACAGTAACCGTAGTCAATGATGCAAGACGAGAGTTCACGTCTACCGGTCTATCCGGTACAGGAGTAACCACTGACGACTATTTTGGTAAGGGAACGATTACATGGATATTGGGGGCCAATGTTGGTTTGACTATGGAAGTAAAGTCCTACACACAAGCCACCAAGACCCTACGTCTTACTTTCAAAGCTCCATATGACATAGTTGCCGCTGACAGATTCAATCTAAAGCCCGGATGCAGAAAACGATATGTCTTGGACTGCATTACCAAGTTCAACAACGGAATAAACTTCGGTGGCAGACCACTGATACCGGGTACAGATGAATCCTTCAAAACTCCGACTAGATAGCAAATGCTTTTTGAAGTTGCATCTAACTACATAGACACACCATTTGTCCATCAAGGCAGGGTTCCTGGTTCTGGTTTGGATTGTGTTGGAGTCTATGTATGTGCAGCTCACGCAGTAGGGCTTAAGTTGCACGACTTCATTGCTTATGGCAAAGAAGCCAGTTCGAAGGAGCTTCTAGCAAGACTAAAAGAAAACTTTGTGCTTGTGGAACCCAAGGAAAAACAGAAAGACGACTTACTGCTCTTTTGGGTAATCACCAAAAACATACCACAACACATAGGTCTGTACGGCGGCAATGGGTCTTTCATCCATGCTTATTCTAGACCACAATACGGAAAAGTTAGGTTAGATAGCTTGGAAGGCAGATGGGAAAAGCATTTACATTCTGTATGGAGACTAGCAGTCTAATATGGCTACACTTATATTTACGGCTATCAATGCAGCCGAAACTTTCGGAACGGCCAATGCTTTACAAACCTTTGTTTGGTCCACACTAACAGCAGCAGTAGACAGCTTAGTTATTTACCCAGCTCTGTTCCCTAGGGATCCAGTAGAGGGTCAAAGACTAAATGGTTTGGATTTCCAACATACCGAAGAGGGGTCCCCAGCAAACAGGCTCTTTGGGAAATACGATAGAGTTGCAGGAACTCTAATTTGGGCTAGCCCAGAACGCGAAGTTGAAAACACAGAGTCTTCAGGTAAAGGCGGGTCTGGTGGTGAGTTTATACGCTTCCGCTATTTTAGAGACGTAGCAATTGAAATATCAAGACAAAAAAGGGGCAGACCGATCAAGTCCGTAAAGAAGGTGTTTGCAGATGGCAAGCCATTCTATGACCAGTCGGGGTTACAAACAGTAACCAGTACACAGATTACAGCAGAGCTTGTAGAAATACAGCTTTATTTAGGACAAGCAGTAGTCCTTAAAACTCTAAAACTCACATCTAATGAAGCCGCCGGAGGGCCTAACCTAACTGAGTTCCAAAGTGGCAGAGAAGTAACTATCTCTGGTTTCACTTCCTCTGGGTCTACCCAAGGATTCATCAGTGTAGAAACCACTGGAGCCACTACTGCTCAAAACGGAACCGGGGATGTTCAAGTAAGAATAGAATATTCTAGCACCGCCACAGCTCCAGGCACTATAGCAGCGGGCGATCAAATGACCTTTGTTGGTGTAGCTGCCTATACTGCTACTGTTCAAACAAGTGTGACATTCAACCCAGGGGACGTACAAAACGTCACTATAAGTCCAGCTCTGCCAACTAACTTGACAGATGAACAAGTTGCCAACCATATAAGCAATGCCCTCCTTCTAAATAATGGCACCTTTAGAGTTTGGAAAGTTGGAAGGTCTTCGTCTACCGTAAGTGGCTTTACCGTAAGAGAGGTAGGGATTCCTACTTATGCTTTTGCAGCAAAGGCTGCTGGAGATGCAATTACTTTAACCCAAGAAGACTCTTCTTTTTCAAAAACACAAGCCAGTGATATAAGATTTTACAATGGCAGCAGAACCCAGAACCAAGACTCAGTTATTGTAGAAGCCGAAGGTCCAAGATTTGGTAATGCTAGCGTCCCTGCTTTTAGAGGACGTGCTTTGATGGTGGTAGAGGATTTGGAGCTTACAGATTTTGGAAACAGAGTGCCGTCTTTTGAATTCCTTGTAGAAGCAGAGGAAGACCCAACGTTGGTTGCTAGCTTAGGGGAAATTCTACAAGATAGTGGGCTTTCACAAGCAGAATTTGATTTAGCGTCAATTCCAACCACAACAGTATTAGAGGGGTATGCAATACGAGGCATTCAACCAATAAAATCCGCTTTGCAACCGATTATGCTAGCTTATCATTTAGTGAGCCAACAAATAGACGGTAAAATAAAACTGCTTCCTCGTACTTCTACTACTTTAATTGATGTAACAAACAAGACAGTAGCTTTTGAGGCAACAGGAGACAGAAAGCCCCCACGCCCTGCTAGGTATCAAGAAGTTGGAGACACACAAGTTGCTCAAACTGCTTCTGTAAAGTTTTTTGACCCAGATAATGACTTACAGGCTGGTAAAAAACAAGCTGATGGCTCGGTCGGTGTCTCGGATCAATTTGGGGAGTTCAATACAAACCTGACTCTAACAGGAGATCAAGCTCAGAAATTAGCTAATACCTTGTTTGAGATGGGGAGGATAACTGGACGTAGATCCATTCAATTTGATCTCCCGCCTAGCTATATAGACATCATAAAAGAAAGCGTCAGGGTGAGGCTAAACAAATTCAACCAAGACAGACAGTTTATCATAACCAGAGTTGAGGAGGGGTCTAATTTCGTTCTTCGTTGTGAAGCCGTAGAAGAAGATCTTGAAGTGTTTACTCAACCTATTACCGCTGAAGCCAATCAAGCTCTCTAATGGCTAAGTCACGTCCTAAGCAAGCCGCCCCTTTATTGTTGGGCTTGTTCATGAACCTTCCTCCATTGAGGGATGAACACACCCGTCAAACAGGGTATTATCTCGGGGCAGTAATGGAAGACTCGGAGAAGCCTTGGAGGGGGTTTGCATTATACGAGAGCTTCAGCGATTCCACTGGCTACGAAAAACGAGGAGAGTATGCCCTCAGAGCCACAGTAGGTATCATATCTACTCTACCTTTGACTTCATCCAGTATAGACTACAGGATAATAGACAGAGCCAGCACGATAAAAGCTGAACTAATGCACCGTGATTACGAACTACAATCCGTAACCGAAGACGAGATGTTAGCTGGCAGAAACCGTTTCTTGGTAGGAAAGGAGATTGTAGGAGCAGCTAATGCAAAGCTAATATCTGCTGATGCAACTACGGGGCTAAAAACGTACGAACTATCTACGTTACTGAGAGGCGTAAAGGATACCTTTACCAATATGGACACCCATCAAGCTAATGAATTGCTGGTCTGGCTTGATGGCCCGGGTATCTACTTTGTGCCCCACACTCTATCGAAGGTCGGGGGGTCTGTTTATTTGAAGGCAGTAGCCGGTGGAGGGACGATAGTAGAAGCCTTCCCGTTCCTATTCACTCCATTAGGTGAAACAGTCAAACCATTTCGGCCTTTGTCTATAGTAGGGACACGGGATGGATCCAATAATCTAACCATAACTTGGGAAAGACAGACCAGGCATTCCGCTCAACTCATTCAACAAGGTACCCCTTTCAATGAAGAGAGGGAGCAATACAAAGTGCAGGTTCTACAAACATCTGGGTCGGAGCTAGTTGTGCGAGAAGTGGTGGTTGCCGATGTAAGAACGTGGACATACACTGCTGCTCATCAGTCTACAGACAGCAAGGTACCAGGTGAACCTGTCCCAATAATTGTAACCCAAATGAGCATGTTAATACAAGACTCCGGCAACTCTTCTCCTGTAACTGTTTAAACTATTATGCCACAATTGCAGCCAACAACATCCCCAAAACTTGGAATCAAGCTAGTCGAAGCCAATGCTAGCGGTCAAGTAGCTAGGCTGAACGAGGGACTGAGCTTCTTAGATATCCTAGTTCTTGGGCTTGTTAAAGACAAAGACCTTACCGCCCCTCCAGGGTCACCAGCTAGTGGAGACACTTATATCGTGGCAGCTTCACCCACAGGAGCTTGGGCGGGGCAGGCTAAAAATATAGCGGCTTACATCAATTCAGCCTGGGTGTTCTTTGTCCCCAAAAAGGGTTGGACTTTTCATGTTGAAGATGAAAGCAAAGATTATCAGTTCGATGCAACTAACTGGGTAGAAAAAACCTCTAATGTAACCACGGCTCCGACCTGGACAGCAGTTACCAAGACAGCCAGTTTCACTGTTTCACTATCAGAGGCGGCTGTCTATCTAGTGGATGCAACTTCTGGTAACATAATAATTACTATTATAGCAGCCAGCACTATGGGTTCCCGTGGGTTTATATTCAAGAGAATTGACTCTTCTACCAACACAGTTACAATAGACCCAAATGCATCTGAAACAATTGACGGTCAAAGCACGATAACCCTCAATGCTCAGTATGATTCTATAACCATCGTGTCTTCTGGAACCGCGTTGTATATCTTATAAAGAGGAGCAAACCTTGAGTTACCTGACCAACAAAGAATTTTTACTGGAGGTTGCAAAAGGCAAAGTCGCTGGGCATACTCTTGTAAGACGATTTGGAATTAATGCGGACGTGGATATTGCCGCTGAAGAAGATATATGCTCCTATGGTGGCATCGTCAATTGGCAAACTTCAGCCCAAACATTAGAAGCCGTTTCTACAGATGCAGACGATCTATCAGCTACCGGAACTGGAGCCAGGACAATAAAAGTTTGGGGTTTGGACAGTGCCTACGCTGAAGCAAACACTACAGTATCTATGAATGGAGTAACTCCTGTTACGCTAAGTGGCACCTGGATCGACATTGATAGGGCAGAGATTCTCACTACTGGCAGCACCGCAAGCAATGAAGGAGATATAGACGTACGCATTCTTTCCGCAGGAGCCATTCTAGCTAGGGTTCCAACCCTGTATGGGCAAGCCTACCGGGCAGGCTACTTTGTGCCTACAGGAAAGACAGCCTATTTGATTGGCTGGGAGTCTAGCCTTTATAAAGCTACGTCTGGGTCAGCGGAGCTTAGGCTATACACCGCCGAAGATGGCGTTGGCTGGCGCGTACAAGCCATCCAGGAGCTAACCCAAACCGGAGCCGGGGTTTCCTCAGCCTCGGCACAAAGCCTACTCCTAGAGCTTCCTGCGAAGACTAGAGTGGTGGTGAGGGCCAAGGCGTCCGTAGACAACTTAGGGGTAGCCTCTAGTCTAACCTTTGTTGTAATATAAATGTAAACCGGGGGGACCGGTAGGGTTAGGTCAGCGCCTAAGTAAGGCCCTACACAAGGTCCCCCCACCATGTTTCGTCTGTGGCTTCCCAGGAGGCCGCCAGAGGCGACTTTGGCTAAAATATGACCCGCAGTACCACCTAGACGAAGTGCTCCTGTAGGCGATCCTGTAACGTTTGGTGGCAACATGCTATTTTGGCATGTTTACGCTGGTTGGTCATCGTCAAAGTCCTCGAAGTAGGGATCCTCCTCGTCCATATCATCTTCATCGTCTGTGAAACGATTGTAGATCCGCTTCAGCTTAGTACGCTCAGCCGAAGTTAAATAAAGCCCAGAGTCTAATTTAGACATAGTGTCTTCGATTAGGTCTAAATCAAGATTACTAATTGAACGATCCAATTTTAGCAGTTCTAGAGCCATCTCGTATATTTCCAAATCCTTTATCTCTGGTTTTTCTGACTGTAGTGGTTCTTGATTAAACATGCTTCCGTAGCCTCTAGGATGAGTTTGAAGTAGAAAGCTGCCTTCTGACTGCGGTTCTGGGTTGGGGCTGCTGGAAGTGGCTACCATCTTCATCTTTCACTATAGTAATAACGCCATCAAAGTCTCCGGCGTTTAGACTTCTATGATCGACCAGCCATACCTGCTTGTTTCTGGTTTTTGCTCTTGTGCCTAAGAACACCAACAAATCTTCTATACCTTCTTGGGACAAATGAGCGGTGGGTTCGTCCCAGAATTCCAAAGTAGGAAAGAAGCCGTGGCGGGAGCTGATAAGATCAGCAATACCAATGGTTCCAGCAAGCCTTAGGCGCTGTGTTTCACCACCAGACCAGGATTCCCAGGGAATGGATTCCAGGGAATTTGCCTTGTTTGAAATAAGCACATGGAACGATTTTATGACCCCCGAACCGTCTGCTCTTGGCTTTTCTATGTCAAACCTAACTGTGTAGCCAATAAGCCCCAGTTCCACCAAGGCATTATTGACATGCATTTCTAGTTCAGTCAGGGCTTGCTCTACAACCCAAAGACGTATCTCTTTAAACTTCTCTGCCCAAAATTCACAATTGGCTACGTCGGAGTTTAGAGTCCTGATTTTAGCTCGCTTGGTTTCCAGCAGCACAGAAGTTTCGCCGTGCTTCTTGGTTAGTCTAGCCAGATTATCGGTATAGGGGTTTGCTTGGCTTTTGATGTCCTTCAAGGCTAGTTGCAGTCGGCTTAGTGATTCATTCTGGACTGCAATCTTGGTCTTTATATTGTTTGTTCTCTCCTCTAGATCCTCTAAGGATTTTTTGAAGGCTGTAAACTCTTTCTGGATGTCCTTTTCCCCTTTTTCTATTTCTTTGGATTTGACGGCATTCCCTTCTTCTTGTATCCGTAACATTTTTAGTTCCTCTCTAATCCCGTTTCGCTCTTCTTCTACAAGCTTGGATATGCGCTTCTTGTGTGAAGCTGGAACAGCCTGGTCACAAAACGGACAAGGACCGGATATACTAGAAATCTTCTCGTCTTTATTATTAGCTTGGAATAGTCTTTCCTCCAAAATACCTATGGCTTTTTGTATTTCTATCTGTATTTCGCTGTTCTTCTTTTTGGATCGCAACAATATTTCTAGAAGGGTCCCCTTTTTGGAAAGCTTGGTATTAATTGCATCTATAGTGATTTTGTGCTTGGCCTCTGTTTCTGAAAGACTAGAAACGTTAGACTTGATGGTTTCAATTTCTGCTTTCCGGTAAACCATCTGCTCCGATCTTTCGGTTTCGAAAGAGATACGCATTTCGTTTACCTTAGCACGTTGCCCATCCAAAGCAGCAAATTCTCCATCCAGTTTGGCTACCTCCAATTGCTCCCTGGAAGAGATATCGTGGAGTTCTTTCCCAAGCGATCTAGACCTAGCGGTGGCGTTGTCCCAGGTAGTCAGCTCTAGGATAGAGGACATGACTCTCAGCTTATCGGCTGGATTTTCGTCAAAAAAGAAAACTTGAAATTGCCCAAACAAGACCGTTTTTAGAAACAAGTCATAGTTGGTACCAATTAGAGCATCAACCTGATATTGCTCTACAAGCTTTGGGCTCTGCCCTGGTTCGTCCAAAACCAATGAGTTTGGATTCCACGTTCTGGTAAGTCCATATAACCTACCATCTATTTCGAACTCCATGCAGACTGAGGTTTCAAACTGCCCAGATCTATTAGCCACGTCCTTTGCTCTAAGACCTCTAGCTGTCTTACCGAAAAGGCAAAACACTAGAGAATCCAAGAAGCTAGATTTACCAGAACCATTTGGTCCAAGGTCTGGCTCTACTTTGTTGACTCCCCCAATAAGATAGAATCCAGCTACCTCTTTTGGGAAGACAAATATCTGGTCAGAACCAAAGCTCTTGAACCCTTCTATTGCTATTTTAGAGATACGAAACATTTTAGCTTTTTAGATGCCTAAAGAATCATTCAGGATTCGGCCCCCAAACTTTGTTAGCTGTGGAGAAATCAGGTTCAGGCTACAAAAGTTTTCATAGACCTCATTTGGCTTAGTTACTATAGTTGGGCGTCCTTTTAGTTTTGGATTCCCTTCACTGCTTTGAAGTTCTATGCTAGAAAGAATCCAGCCCTTATTCTTAGCAGCCTCTTCGATACTTACCCTAGCCTCTTCCCATTCCCCATACCTATCTTTAGGCAGCGTGAGAATTACCTTGACTTGATCGTTTACATCCAACTCGTCTATTTTCTCTAAATCAGATGGATCATTTATCTCTAGGACCATCTTTTTAGTGGTGGTTCTTGGTATAGAAGTCAAATCATTTCCGTCCCAAAATAGCACCCTTGGTTTGAACGTATCCCCAAAGTGGATAGGATGAGGAGAACCACAATATATAACTCGCCCTATTTGTTGGGGTACGTGTACATCACCAGAGATGTATTTAGTGCTTAGAGACTTTAGAGAATCTGGGTCTATTCCTTGCAACGCTACACCATTGGCTGCTAATGACCCACTAAACGTTTGGTGCAACAATACAAAATCGTGTTCATCTGCTTTGTATTGGTTTAGCAGTTTAGTCAAGGTAACTTGGTGTTTCTGGTTCGGCATCATAAGAATGGTGTATCCCCCAAGCTCAATCGACTCTGGTTGGCAAAAGAATCTGATCGGGGAAGAATTTAGGAAACGCAGCAATGGTACTGTTGGGTTGATTGAGTCGTGATTACCAGCCAACATTAAAACCGGACACAATTCAGCTACTTCACGTAGATTATCTACTACTCGATTTATAAAATCATTAGGGTGATGGTCTTTAGAATCAGTAATATCGCCTAATATAAACACAGCTCCAACTCCTCTCAACTGTATTTGCTTTTTAAGAAATGGGAAGATCTCCCAGCGGTACTCATCTCGGGGTCGGTTCGTCAAATGCAAGTCAGAAGTAATAATGAACTTTATTTTATTTCCTCCTAACGGGTTCTTTAGTAGCACGTTCTTCAGACCATCCATAACTTAAACGAGCCCACAACGTACTTGCCCTAATCCCAAGAATAGGAGAGGCTTCTGCCACGCTCATTGTAACCCCGTTTAGAGTTAAACGTATATTGTTTCGCTTGTTGTTGTTTTGTTGGTTTCTAGTAGCCCAGCGACAATTCTCAGGAGTATAATCACCGTCATTGTCGATGCGGTCAATGCTATGTTGCGGAGATGGACGTAAACCCATGTCAGATAGAAAATTCTCAAATGACTTCCAACGTTCACAGACCTTGATTCCACGACCCCCATAACGATTATAGTCTGTGCTAGTTCTATTGTTGCACCTGTGATTCATATGTCTCCAGGTTCTATACTCGGGGGTTTTATTTCCGACAGAGGCTCCATGTTTAAAAAAACGGGCTCGCAAAAGTTCTATATTAAGACAGCCACAGCTTCGTGTATTGCGATTTTTTCTAACCAGATCTCTTGAGCGCACAACAGTTTGTGCTCCACAATTACAACGACAAACCCACCTAGCTCCTCCACGCCACTTAGAATTCTCTGCACGACGAAGCACGATCAATCTGCCAAATCTCTTTCCAACAAGGTCAAGTAAAGCTGACATTTATTTACTTTGGTTCCTCAAAGGGACTATTCGTGGAAAGAACTACAGGCGGCTGATTAACGCCCATGATTAGTAACCATACCCTAGCTCCTTTTAATAGTTGTTGCAGCTCCTCTCTATTTGGCTTCCAACACGTTACAACTACTTTTACCCCAGAGGGCATTTCGCCTCGGTAAGCAAATATGGATTTGCACGTATCCTCACTAAGTCCTTCTGGGGGACCTAGGATGCAGTTGGAATCGTCAAAGTTGGTTGGTTCTATCTTCGATTCCCTTCCCGCCAGTCCCGCCATGGAAGGCCACCATAAAATAGTTTAGAGAATAAACGCTGAGGCAGCATGTCACGTACAGCGGTATCAGTATCCTGAATAAGCCAGCGGGCGCGTGTTAGATTCCCACGCCGAACGTTCCTTGCAATGGTCCTAAGGCGGCGCGCGTCTGCACGCCACATCTTTGGAAACTCCGCATCGAAGTCCCAGCTTCCAGGACGTTCCTCTTCTGCCTTACGCTCCAGTTGCTTGGCTGCTGCCTCGATCTTGTGAAGGTCAACAGATTGCCCTTTGTAGCCAGCGACACGTTTCTTAGTTTTCATTGTAAGGAGAATTAAGTTTCTTTTGTGACCGATACGATACTTTGTGGAGATTGTAGACCAAACACTCGAAAGACCCCAGAGATCCTAACCTGGTCTGCTGGACGGGCAGCTTCAACCTCTATACCAAAACGGCTAAGCTCACTTTGCATTCTTCGCTTTAAAACTCCATCGAGACGAGAATCATCTGTAGCTTGGCCTCCTAACTTGCTCCAATCATGGTCCGTGACAATATTGCGTAACGCAGCCTGCGCTACTTCAGAAATGCTCTCCTCAGTCTCAAAATTTTCGACTTCGTAACGAAGTACATCAACTATTTTATAAACGACTACAATACCAACGCAGCATGGGATTCCGTCTTTAGTTTCAATAGATATCGGAGGAATTGAAAGAACCATCCTAGACACGTTATATTCTACCAGGTGCGTTTTCCATGGCCAGTACCAACAGAGGCCAGGCTCGACTTTCGTTGGGAGGCCGCCGCCTTTATATTTCACAGCTCGTTCATTCCATCGAACTATCTTGAACCTTGGAATGAACGAAACCAGAAACGTTACGAACTCACCAAGCCAACCAATTAGCGCTCCAAGTAGATCGCTGAAAGACACTTATATTCCTATTCGCTACTCGTCAGTCTTCTGATTCTTGGTTCTTGGCTTTTATAGACTCAATAGCATAGTTTTTTGCTGCTAGCTTTACATCGTTTAAAGCAGCCTTCGCAGATGAAGTTTCAAACACAACCGCCAAGCCCATTCCATCTAGGAGACCATCAGTAAAGCTAACTATGCCCTTCAAGGTAAGAAAGATCAGTAGCGCCCTTTCTCCCTCTCGAATGCCTTTCGTGTCTGACACTATCTTGTCAACTTCGGATACTAGATTAGATACTAAAGCATGTGCTCTACTAGAAATTTTTGCTACTGCATCAGACATTTCCTTGGATTCCAGGTCCACCAATATTTTTTCTTCCTTCTTCATACGCTATCCTTTGTTTGCCTTTATAATGCTGCAAAGTTTATTGTAATCAATACTTCCAAGTAAATCTCTAAATAAGAATACATGCATTCCTATGATAGGAAAATATGCTTTCAGAGCAAAAGAAAAACCCTCTTTTGTTGCTTTAGACAACAGACATGAGCCTTCTTCGTTTGTAAGCAGAAGCGGCTGTCTAAAGTTTTCTTTTGCAATAACAAGAGGGATTTTTTGGTACATCTTGGCCTTATCCAATGGCTCCTCCCAGATAGCTCTTAGTTCCCCGGTAGCCCCATAGACTATACCATCCATCTTCAAATCTGCATAATGCTTAGCTTCAAGGAAGAAGGTTTCCACCAATGGCATACCAATTTCCGATATGGAGCTTACATCTCCTGCTTGGTTACTTAGCTTTCCTTTTTGCTCTCGTGACTTCCTAGTTTCAAACGTAGCTCGCCCACCAGACATAGCTGAGCGCCAAAACAAATCTTCTCTAAGCATACCGGACGCCCACATGCTGAGTTTCTTACATACGGTTCTCTCAAACTCCGCCCCCTTCTGTTTAGGATTCTTCACGTAGACTATGCTTGCTTGCCAGCTAAGGCTTCAATTAGATCAAAATATTTATGTAGTAATTGTCTTGCTTCATCTACGTGGTTGGCCCCTGGGATCAGTGTTTGGGACACGCCTGCGGAGAGCTTTATGTTTTCATAATTACCCAAATTAACTGAGCGTTCCACGTTAACCCATACTTTGTCTGTACCAATATCTATATTAGTAACTTTTTTCATATGGCTAAGTTTTAGTGATGGCTTTTTCTGGCGACCAGCCTACCGAACTTTAGACCTGTCAGATTTCTAAGTGGAGGCATTTTTAGCAGCTCTTTAGCTTGTATTGTATTTCTTCCGCCCAATAAAAAACGTGGATTCAATCTCATCCCAAGTGTATTTTACTTTTTTATTAACTTGCTCTCTAAGAGCGGCATAATTCTCTGGTTCTAAGGTGTCCAGAGACCTTAGTAGCTTATCAATTTCTATTGACTGTCCATCATACTCGAATTCAGTTTGACCAAGCCCTTCCAGGAACTCTAACCCAGCAATCACGTCCTCGACCCCGAAGTTAAAAACAATCGGCAACTCACAGTCACGAAAAGGTAGTCCTATCTTGTTCTTTTCACACCTAGCTCTAACCTTCACTCCAACAATGCGCTTAACGTTTGATTTGGTCCGAACTATTTTACCTAGATCCGATAGCCAAACAATTTGGGAGCAGTAAAAGTCCAGCGCCTTCCCCCCTGATCTAGTATGCTTCTTACCAAAGACTACTCCTAAGTTATCCCTGATTTGTGAAATTATAATTACTGCAAAGTTCTTGGCTGCTAAACGTTGATTAAGTCTTCGGAACAACTCAGACATCTTCTTGGCCTTGCCTCCACCAAAGCTTGCAGCATCTATCCCGCGTTCCATTTCTGACTCATCGGAGAGGGCATCCAATGAGTCAACAATAATTAGCGTCTCAGCCTCTCCGGTGTCAATTAGCTCTAGAATTTTCGTAAAGAGCTTTTCAACTGTATCAATTGGAATCTCACCAGACCCCTCATCTGGGTCGTTTGGAAATATAACTCTATCAATAGGCAAGCCTAATGCATTAGCGTAGTCCTTGTCAAAGGCGGCTTCGGTTTCTATATAAGCAACTTGCCCTGTTGGATATGCACGTAGAAAGTTTGCTGAAGCTTCGATAGCAAGCAGGCTTTTCCCGCTAGCGGTAGAGCCCACTAGGTTGGATATGCGACCTACGGCCCAGCCACCGCCCAAAATACAGTCTAGCAACGTACACCCAGAGGAAAACGTTGCTGGGGGCAAAGAGGGGGCCAAATACGCCCCCTCTTTTGGTACCTCCTTCCTAGACGGTCTGCCTCGTCTCTTTACCATTCGTGACTACCTGCTGGTCTTGCTGAGTCCTTGACGTATCCTATCTCGAACCGAGCTTGTAGTAGTAGTAGGCTCAACTACCTCTTGAATTTCTTCAACATCGCTATCGTCGCTGTCATCGTCTTGGCCCTCTTCGTCCTCGCTCTCTTCTTCCTTAGATGCAGGAGGCTGGCTCATTCGCTTAAAGAAAGCTTTTCGATCATCCTCGTGTTTTGAACCACGTCGATCTTGAATCTCAGTAGTCTTGCCTTTACCAGTTTTAACAGCTCTAGTAGGTACATCTCCTTCCTCTATGGTTGGAATTGGTGTACCCTCAAAGGTCTCCTTTATGTAATCATAGGAGTAGAAACGTAGTGTACTAGGCACTGGGTTATCTTCAACAAATTGTATCCACTCATCAGTAGTTCTCTGGTCTGAACTTAGAACCGTGCTACGTCTGGCGATCATTATACCAGTGTATTGGGTTTTGAGACCGGAGCCCTCTTTGGTGAACTCTATATCGTAGCCATCTTCATGGTTGTCAACTTGCAGGATCTCTCCACTTTCCTTGTCAATTGACATGGAGCTGACATCTCGGTCCATCGTCCAGGGCATTGGATACAAGAGCGGACCCACTGCTTCATCATTTCGATCAATGACCCAGCAGACCACCCTTCGGTAGGACTTCAAGGCACGAAGCAGAACTTCGTCCTTGTCAGTTGATTTACCTGTTTTCTTTGCTTCTTCACAGATTGGACATTCCCCAACCTTCATCTTAGTAGGGCATAGGTAGGTCTGTTGATCCGCACCTACACTGCTGTGATACCATACATCCATCCCGTAGTGTTCTGGAGTATCCCAAGTTGGTGGGAGAATCCGAATTCGGTGGTCCCCGCCTCCTGGAGTAAACACATTGACGAAATCTTTGTAACAGGAGTCATATTGTCCCCCACGTTGCTCAGCCCGCTTTTTGACAGCATCGGCGCTCCTAGCGTGGTAGACGAACTCTTTCTTGCCTTGATTTTTTGGCGACATTTAAACTAAATCTTCCTTTTCCTGTAAATGAATTTTGACAGCGAGTAAAACTTTGCGGAATTCCATCCAAGACTAGCTATGTAAGAATAAATCCATATGAGACACGGTGCTAACAAGCAAATAACAAACAACCCAAAACAAACCCAAGTAAAGACCTCCATACTACGTAGTATGTGCCCTTATTTTCTTTCTGCGGTCCTGGTTCGCTTTCTCCAAGACATTGGATTGATCTTTCCCCTTCACGCTAGTAACAGAAAAGAATCCAGCTACATAAAGCGAGCACAATTCACGCAACATCCAAGATCTCTGACTGTATGCTTCTTTTACAGCCTCTAAGATGTCTACATCTCGTGAAGCCTCTAACAGATCAGTCCTTAGCTTCTTTCGTACTGGATGCCCCTCGATCAGAGCAGACAGAGTAGCCTCGGTGGGCTTCTTGCCTTTGCTTTCGAGATCTTCCCTAAACGAAAGCAGCAACTCAGCATCGAGTTGCTTCGCCTGCTCCTTTACAGCGTCTCGCTTTGAAATAGCTAGAACACATTCCTCAGCAGCCAACAGAAAATGTTGGGGCTGGTCAATCAACTCTTGATCTAGAAGATCTCGGTTGATGACCAGCCCGGTCTCAAGACGAGCTAGAAGACCCTCTTCTAGCCCTGTTGGTAGTGTACTTGGTGGTGGCATTTAGTCTTTCAGGAAATACTGAGTTCCACGCCGCTCCCCTTTGGTCCTGATCTTCCCAGCCTTTTTCAGGCTAGTGATGTTGGACAGATAGATCGTCCTGTCAACTCCAGCTACCTTACGGAGTTCCTCACCAGAAATCCCAGGCGTTCCACGAATTATAGTAAGAAAATTCTTCTCTGTCTCGTCCGGAGTGTCAGTAACTTCCGGCGTGTCAGTCGTAGTATTGGTTATTTTTCTCTTGGTTGTCCGTCTTGGAGAGCCAATAGCTCGACGTGTCTTTAGAGAGTCCGACCCGATACCGGAGAGTAGGGTTTCTAGAGACTCCTTGACCATCCTAACTACTAGGGAATCCACGGTAGTTCGAAGGGTAGACCCAATAGCAGACTGCTTTAGTACGTGTTTCATGTTTCGGTTGTGTATGGATGTTTGGTTTTTGTGGCTCTTTGGGCCACCAGTTTTCTATACAAACACGTTATAAAATATGGATTATAAACTATCAAGAGCAGTCAACCGAAATTTCCGATAGCTACCAAAGATCCCCAGTCCTTCCCGACAGATACCTCAACCCCTACTGGGAGGGTCACCCAAGCGTAGGTGTACGTGGTCATGGCCAGCACTATGGCCTCAATGGCTTCCTCTAGGGAGCCCTCTGGGATGCAGAAAGTAAGGTCATCGTGGACGTTCAGGACGGCCTGGAGCCAGGGCTTAGCCTCTCGCTCAGCGCTTTCTGAGAGGCGGTTCATGGCGTCCACGGTGAGATCGGAGCTGGATCCCTGTATACAAGAATTGTAAACCATGTTTGGGCTCATTGGGGCGTGTCTGCGCCTCCCCGTCATGGTAGTTACATAGCCAAGCTCTCGATAGCTTTGCATAAGCGATTTCTGCCAATTCAAGACTCCCGGGAACATCCTCCAAAAGTCGTTATATATTTTCTTAGCTAGAACAAGATCAATTTCCAATCTAGAAGCCAAGGCCACAGGCTGGCTACCGTAAAACAATGGAAAGACAAGCTCGTTCTTTATTTCGCTCCTAAACTTCTTGAAGTCTGACCCACGTTTTTCGTAAGTCCTTGGGGAAAGTTTGATTATCCTCTCAGCCCAATCAGCATGTATATCGTATTTCTCTTTGATTGACTTACATAAAAAACTGTCTTTGGAAGCCATGCCAATGCATCTAGCTTCTATTTGAGCCAAGTCGGCGGATACTAGTAAACAACCAGGGTCAGCTATAATTTGGGATCGTATTTCACTATACTTGCGTTTTGGAAAATTCTGGCACGAAGGCGATTTAGCTGACAGTCTGCCTGTTACCGTTCGTGTAGAATTAAATATTGGATGTAGTCTGTTGTCTGGGTACACCAGCTTTCCTACCACCATCTTGTCTACATAGGAACCCTTCAGTTTGGCTGTAGCACGCAGCTCAAGCAACAACTTGGCCAGCTTGACTCCTTTCATTTCAGCTAGGGCCTTCTTGTCTGTGCTGTATTTATGACCCCGTATGCCCTCTTTACGGCCAAGTATGTCTCTGAACAGCTTTACATTTTGGGGCACTGAATTATAATTATAAACAGTACCGTATTGCTTTTGGTAGGTTTGTATCTCTGGTTGATCTAAGATCTTTTTAGAAATCTGTCCAAGGTCCGAGTCTAGCTTTACTCGGTACTCCTCTTGCTTAGCTGAGTCAACAAGCAATCCATTCACCTGAGCCAAGACCAACGTAGGGAGTCGTCTAATATGCTCCCACAGGATCCCGCCCAACTCATTGGTGGCTATCTGTTCTTGCTGCCTCAGATGCACTTCATAAGTAGCCTTGGCGTCTAAGGCGTTGTACCTTAGCAACTCCTCTAGCGGGTTGCTGTCAATATTCTTTATGTTTATGTTTGATAATGTCTTAACGTTGAATCCTAGATGAAGACTGGTACAAAAGCCCAAGTCATGCCCACCTGGACGCTCATCAAGAACAAATGATTCTGATTCTGTATCCGCCCATTCTGACGCTCTAGCTATAGACGTTCCAAACAAAGAGATCAACCACTCCAACTCGAATGGTAGGTTGTGGGCAATCTTCTGTGGGAGCCGTTGCCGGAATAGCTGCTCAATCCCCTCTAGAATTGCTTCGCGCTGGCCAGGGATTACCCAGGTTGGTTGTTCGGTGTCGAATGGGAAAGAGCAACAGATCCCCGCACTGGCAAAGGCCATTGAGACAATTCTAGCCCCCTTTGTGTATGGGCGAAGTGTACTGGTTTCGAAGTCAAAGGCTAGCTTATCAACAGAACGCAGAAAGTCTAATGCAGATAAGACCGAATCAATATCCGTTAGGCATAGAATATCCTTCTGAAAATCGTCTTGGTCTAATGGCTCAGGACAGTAGTAATTCTCCTCTTGGGCAAAAGAAACTACAGCCTTTAGATCGTTTATCCATGTACGCTTTAGCTCTATTCCTGGAATCTCTCCAGTCCTTGACAGCTCCACCCGTAGAATAAAACTCGGATGGTGAACAGGAAAAAGCCAAGTCTTGTGGCCCCCAATGGTAATTGGAAACCTACGGCCCCTTGCTACCGTTATATTCTGGCCTAGTAAGGCCCAGCTCAGAGGGATACCACCCGCCAATAAAACAATTTTTGGTTTTGTGGCTGCTATATCTTCAATTAACCTCGGCGAATAGAAATCAATTTCTTCCTTTGTCGGAGTTCTATTGGAGCCTCTCTCTGTAACGGTTCTTGTTCTAACAACATTATCAAATCTTAAATCTTTGGTCAGCCACTTAGGAAACTGAGCCCGGAGCAGTTTCCCTGATTTACCAATGAATTGCTCTCCATTAGCATCCTCGGCTTCCCCCGGGCATTCCCCATAAATTAGAATGGTGGGCCTAGATGAGCCACTAGGCAACATATCCGGACAGTTAGCGGTAGGATTAATATCCTTACCAGAGGTAATTGCTGAAGCCTGCTTCTTCTCTTTGCGCGTACTCAGCTCAGCTAACATTTTGTTACTGCCCAAATAGCTGCTCAGTCATACACATCCATCAACGATTCGGCACAGGCTACATAACCACATATATCTACAAGATTCTCTCTTGATGGTTTGTTAGCATCTCTACTTATCTTTAATAGAATTTGTAACAGGGCAACATCCCTAGCGGTAAGAACAAACTCTGCCCCGTATTTCCTATTTAGGAAAGCCGTCCACAGGGAGGCTGTGTTAGCCAAATTATTTCTTGGTGGCCCATACCTTTTTTGGCGGTCCTTGGAAGTAATTCTGGTTGCTTCTTCAAATATAGATTCAGTTTTTCTTATTTTTTTGTTTTTTCTATTTAGCATCTAGAAACATGGCTTGGTTTAGGGCTTCTAACGAGGCTGCTTCTATGGCTTCATACGTATCTGCCGTAGCTGCTATCGTGGCTTCTTGTGTGAATTCTATCGTGGCTGCATACGTGGCTGTTGACGTGGCTGCTACTGTGGCTGCTACCGTGGCTGCATACGTGACTGCTACCGTGGCTGCATGCGTGGCTGCATACGTGACTGCTTTCGTGGCTGCATGCGTGGCTAGGTCTGTGGCTTCTCGTGTGGCTAGGTCTGTGGCTTCTCGTGTGGCTTCTGCCGTGGCTGCTCGTGTA
>ERZ1292623.263-Hain-H51-01um-R1-263-length-58555-cov-7_pt2 | contig 54561 bp, 53 predicted proteins | sample MGYA00564398_ERZ1292623 | MGnify/ENA primary metagenome ERZ1292623 (study PRJEB36523, sample SAMEA6512633) | groundwater metagenome | collected 2019-01-07 | study: AquaDiva: Metagenomics assemblies of 32 groundwater samples
AGCACCGCAAAGCCCCGGCCGAGCTGATGGAGCGAGGAAGACCAGCAGCCCGACCGGTTTTTGGAGGGAAGCAGGAGGCAAACTGCTTTGCCTCTGTTGGGAATTGAAGGGCGAGCGATGTGCGAAGCACCGCAAAGCCCCGGCCGAGCTGATGGAGCGAGGAAGACCAGCAGCCCGACCAGTAATCGTGAAGAAAGAATGCCTATTTTAATGTGCGGGACGTCGTATACCGGTAGTACATACGATTCGGGTTCGTATAGACTGGGTTCGATTCCCAGCGTCCCGACTGAACGAAGTGAAGGAGGTGCAGCAGGTAAACTACTTTACCTGCGTTGGGAATCGAAGGGCGAGCGATGTGCGTAGCACCGCATAGCCCCGGCCGAGCAGATAAAGCGAGGGATTCCCAGCCTGCCCACTTTGTGGGCGGCCCGAATGAATAAACAAAAGAGTGCGAAAAAAGTAAACTGATGCGTCTGCATTTGGATTGAATAACTCGGTATTTTTTTGAATAAAAAAAGGAGTGCTGGTTAGGCACTCCAAGGTTCTGAAGCACTACTCAAGTGTCGGCACCCTTTCGATTATATAGTCATTATTGAAACAATCTCCGCGATACACTTCGGTGCGAATCTTGTAGGGCAGCTTAGCCCTCCTAAATCTTTGATTGAGACTGCCAATTATGCCACCCGTGCTAAAACCATCAAACATTGTTTGGCCATGCGCTCTTCCTTTCCCATTTCGAAGTGCTACAAGGAGTCCGGTAGTTTTTCCCTGAAATGCAAGGGTTGTGAAAATATTCTCCCAATCTTTGTGTGTTAAAGAAGGGGGATTTTCGTCGGTTTCAATGTTTGTTGTCGAGATTGTTTCCCAAGTTGCTTTGCCTTTTGCGTCTCGTGATTGTTGTTGGATCGTGATGCGGAGCAACATAAGACCTCCTTTTTTCCTGGAAGACTCCTAGACGAAGGAAAGCAGAAAGCGCATGAGAAGTCAAATAGTTGCAGCAAAAGATATCCTAACGACGTAACAGTACTTACCACTATTTCACTTTGTGGCGTTTTTTTATTTTTTCGACTTCAGAACCCTCAACTTCTGCGGATGTTGATTTTGCTTCTTCTGATTTTTTCTTCAGCGCTACGTCATCCAGTTTGTTCAATGTTATTGCGAGATCCATGAGATATTCTTTCGTATTGTTCTTTGGCTCGTCGAGCACCGCGCCAAGAAGTGCATTCAATATATAACCAATGCGCGGGCTAGGGGAGAGTGAGAGCTCTTTCATAAGATCATTTCCAGTGACCTTGAGCATTTTCACGGATATTGGATCGCGCTGGAGTTGTTCCACCATGAAACGAAAATGACGCAATTTATATGGCTCTGCCTTTGGTACGCCCGAACCGATGCGGTCGCACATACGCACGCGAATGAGATCTTCCATATCTTCCACTCCCACTTGCGCAATGAGGCGTCGTACTGACGCGGGCGTCACTTCATCAACGTTGTAGTAGAACAAATGAAAGCGCACCAGCTTGGTGACTTTTTCTACCACCGACTTTGAATATTTCATACGCTCAAGTAGTGGACGCGCCATTTGCGCACCCACAATGTCGTGATTATAGAACGTGGAATATGTTCCATCGCCTTTTTTGGTGCGTGGTTTTGCAACGTCGTGAAGCAGTGCGCCGAGACGTACTTCAAGTGACCACCCTTGCTCCGCCGCGTATTTGAGCGCACGTACGTTGTGCTCCCACACCGTGTAGATGTGATGCAAATTTTGACCAACACCAATGCCCTCACAGAGTTCTGGCATGATGTATTGCATTAAGTCGAGCGTTTCGAGTTGTTGCACACCCACTTCGGGATGCTCGGACATAATGATGCGGTCAAATTCCGCGCGAATCCGCTCCATCGCAATATCTTTGAGGAGTGCGGAATATTTATGCACGGCATTTGCGGTTTCGGACGCTATGGCAAAATCCAGTTGTGTAGCAAAGCGTACTGCACGCATAAGGCGAAGCGCGTCTTCGGAAAGTCGTGCAGCAGGATCTCCCACGGTTTTTACAATCTTCTTTGCCAAATCTTTCTCTCCACCAAATGGATCGACAATTTCAAAATCATTTTTTACGCGACACATTGCCATTGCATTGATGGTGAAATCGCGACGTGCTAAATCTTTCTCAAGCGAATCGACAAATTCCACAGCGTCGGGGCGGCGGCGATCAGCATATCCCTGTTCGGTTCGGTACGGAGTCACTTCAATGATTGCGAGTGTTTCATCTTCACTTCCCGTTTTTATGCCGACCGTGCCGAAATTATTTTCGTAGACGTGGTCGGGGAATAACTTTTGAATATCTTCTGGTTTTGCGTTTGTCGTTACGTCCCAATCAGCGGGGGCGCGGCCAAGGAGTAAATCGCGAACACATCCACCAACAATGTATGCATCAAAACCACCTTCCTCAAGTATGTTGAGGACGCGCGTTACTTCAATTGGAATGGAGTATTTCATATGTTGCGTATTTGTAATGCACCGCGCAGCATTTGCTTTAATGCATTCTTACCACGTGTGGTCTTAAAATATCCTTCACGTCACTTCGCATCATCTATGACGCTGTGTGCTTCATAATATATTAAAACAAACGGACGACGTGACTTGGTAGACTTTGATCCGCCATTCTTGTGCTCTTTCATTCTTCTCCGCAAATCCGATGAGTAACCGATATATAGCTTATTGTCCAAGAGACTTTTTAGGACATAGGTATAGTACATTCTCCTATTGTACATCGATCACATTATTGATTGGGAATTCATTGACCGTAAACCACGTTGGGTTCACGGCCATGAACTCCATGTAGTTCATGGGTCCGCCCACTTGGATTCGAACCAAGGACCCACTGCTTAAGAGGCAGTTGCTCTACCAGCTGAGCTATAGGCGGAAGATATATGCACAAAAACATTAAATCATGAAAACACATGAACATTAAAGCACAAGAACACCAGAACATTAAAGCAAAAAAACATTAAATTATGAAAACACAAGAACATTAAATCACAAAAACACGAAAACAAAAGAACACAAACAGTTTATCGCGATCCCCCCGCCAGCTGGCGGATCCCACCCCGCTTTGCGGGGACGCTCCGACTTTCGAGTCCCTCCCGTCCCGCGCACCGGCGGGACTCTCGGACGCCTTGCGTCCTCGGAGGGACTCGAACCCCCAACCTTTGGTTCCGAAGACCAACGCTCTAGCCATTGAGCTACGAGGACATGCATGGACAGCGCTCTATTTATACCATGACATTTCACGAAAATAAAGAAAGGGCGGGAGGATCCGTATGGATCTTCCCGCCCCAGTTGTTTGCACCTCCTTAGCTATCTCGCCGCACATCAACTCCGAAGCTATACGTGCGATAAGGGTTGTCCGGATCCGGTAGAAATTTCACCCTCGCTCCACGCGACGGCATATAACTGAAACATGAAACGCCGGCTGGTGGCGGAGGATCACACTCCAACACACCAATCCGATTTTGAGAACTATCTCGAAAGTCGGTCTCCTCGTTTGTGCAGTCTGAGCAAACGGGAATGACCTTCCCTTTTCCGCTCGCGATCTTGATGTACGGAGTAACGTCGCCCGGCTTATACCGACGAAATTCCGTGCTCACCACCGTTCCTACGTCCTGTCTGAAGAGCCAATGACTCTCGAGCGGCATTTCAACCGTCGGAGAGCCTTTGTAGTGAATCACCCAGTCGGAGTCGTAGTATGAGTCGGTAAGGGGATTGTACTGCGCAATGAGTCTCATCACATCAGCACTCGCCCCAAACGTTGTTGTCATACTACCGACGCTCATCACCATCATCGCAACGGCACTCAGAATGAAGAGTGCACGAGCAATGCGAATGATCCGAGGAATCGTTGTCTTGTTCATGGAGTCCCTCCTTGTCCTCCGCCTTGTCCCTTACCACTCTTTCCCTTTCCACCTTGCTGGGGCGGAACAGGGGTTTGCGGTGTTTGCGATGGAGTAGCGCCCTGTGTTGTCACACCAAGCGCCGCACCCGCCGCCGCCAATGCACCAACGAGGGAGTTTGGATTGTCAGTGGATATGTGAATACCCTTTCTCACTTCCTGTTGAATTTGCACGGCGACGAGCAAGTCCTTGTCGATTTCTTTAAGGATTTTTGCGACCTCCACCGTCTTTTTCGCGCGCTCAATATCGCCTTGCGCCTCCTTTGCTGCAATCTCTGCTTTTTCGAGCGCCGCTTCGTACTTCTCGGAGAACTTCGCATCATCACGATCGGCCGACTCTACTCTGCAGCCGAAGCGCTTTTCTACTTCACTATCCTGATTTTTCTCCTCCCTCTCGATATACTCCTCGATGAATTTGGCGTTCAAGCGGTAGAACGTCAGTTCTGCGCCCTGCTTGATCCATCCTTGATGATCAAGAAACTCTGTGTTGTCGGGCGCATTGTCTTTCGCTACAGGATCCCAATAAGCTCCTTGTAACGTAAGATTCTTCTTGTTTTCTTCGAGAAATTTCGCATCCTTGTGCGGCGGCTTCTCAAGCATAATCACGCTCAACATAATCAGCTGCTGCTCGCGTTCCGCAGCACGGAATTCAACGCCCCTGCTCTTTGAGATAATTTCCTGCACCACGACGGACGCGAAGGCCTCGATGCCCTTCGCTATGTCTGCAAAGGTTTCATATTTGAGTCCCACAGTGGAGAGATACCTCCGGAGCCGTTCGACCCACAGAATCTCTCGCACTCGAATCTGAACGTTGTCAGCGGAAGTACCATTCACGCACACTTCTACTTTCTCACGCTTCAGGGACACCATCTCCATCGTGATTGCCCATTTGGGCAACCACAGAATGCGATTTCCCGAATCGAGCGTCACGCGCATCGGCTTTCCAAACCATCGCAGGCGTCCCGCATGTTCCGTCGGTTCTGATGGCACTTTTGTCGAGACGCTCCACGAGTAGTACACCGCACCGGAAATTGCCAGCACGACACCGAATACATGCGCCACACTATAGAGAAGTGCCGAGAACACACACGTCACCGCAACGATAATCGCGATCTGCGCTTCGTAGCGCAGTATGAGCAGTTGGTCTAGGATCAGTATGCTCACTGGGGGTGAAGATTGCGTCGCGCTGGGAGTTCCTGTTCCGCGACGACCAATGAAAGTCGAGAGCACTGCGAGCACGCAGAGCCCGAGACCAAGACTAATGATAAGTGGGCTCATTTGCCCCTCCTTTTGACACCGCGATGCGGTGTTTTTGTGAATTTACTTTACCGGAGCATTATATAACAAAAAAGCACATTTGTCAATGCGCGAATGGTCAAAAACTCGTTACGTGACAACGTTATTCCGATGTCTCGCCTTTGCGCTTTGAGCGATGCCCGTGAAATGCCTGGTGGACGTCTTTGAGCTGTCTGTCCGTGAGGTGGGTATAGACCTGTGTGGTGGTGATAGAGGAGTGCCCAAGAAGCACCTGTACACTGCGCAGATCGGCTCCATTGATGAGTAAATCGGTGGCAAATAAGTGCCGAAGCGTGTGTGGAGTAACAGATTTTACGATACCCGATTTCACTGCGTACCGCGAAATAAGCCGCTGAATTTGGCGCACCGTTAAACGCCCGGGATTCTTATTCGTTCCCACAAATAGCGCGTCTTCAATATCCCCGCGTTTTTCGAGATATCCCTTGATTGCCTCGGTTGCGCGAGGGGAGAGAAACACCACGCGCACTTTTCCTCCCTTTCCACGCACGGAAAACTCTCCGCGCGTAAAATCGATTGAATCTTTATTGAGGCGCGCAAGCTCCGAGATGCGAAGTCCCGTCGAAAAAAGGAGCTCTAATATCGCTTTGTCCCTTAGAGATCTTATGGACATTCCTTCGGGAGCAGCGAGGAGGCGCTCCAAATCTTCTATACTGGGTAAGTCAAAATCGCGTTGCTGGGTTTTGGGAAGCTCAATTTTTTCGGCAGCGAGCGTTTGAATGTCGCGTTTCGCGAGATACTTGAGAAACGCGCGGAGTGCAATTAAATGATACGTCTGCGTACTCCGCGAGAGCGCCGCTCCGTGCGCGTCCACCGTGCGATTCAGCGCGAGGCGATACGAGCGCACGATATCGTCCGTAATCTTGGAAGGGAAGGTGACCCCGGAAAGCTCGGTAAATCGCAACAAATAATGGCGATAATTTTCAATCGTTTTGCGAGCGCGCCCCCGCTCTACTTCGAGATATTCTAAAAAATCGTCGAGATATTGCATAGCAAACAAATGGTTCTTTCAGTATACCATGTCGCACAATATCGCATATTAAACACGACAAATTATTGACTCTTTACAATAACTGTGCTATAAAATGAGAAATTGGAGGTGGCAGGTGGAGAAAACAAAGAGACTACTATTTGCCAAACGATTAAAGGTCCTTCGGGAAATTGCTAGGTGGACTCCCGATCAAATGGCCAGTGAACTCAAAATCCCCGTCGCACAGTACTCTCTCCTCGAATCGGGAATTCTCCCTATTCACAAGGCGACTATTCGAGCAGTGCAGCAAACAATGGTGGAGTCCGGTATCTATGCCGACGACAAGCTTGTATACCAAGGGAGTGACTAGGAATGGGGCATGTTGTCGTAGGGATGCGACAACGCCCACAAAACACGGGGCAGCCAGTCGGCTGTCCCACTTTTTTTGAATATCGCTCCGTAGCCCTTGCATTGTAAGGGAAATCATGGTACGCTTGAGTCAATTCGGCACGCGTACATCTCGCCATTGAGGCCAGAACTGGCTGTCTGAACCCTACTACTGAAACATCGATATGAAGCAAAAACTAAAAATCATCGAAACGCATCGCAGGCATGACACAGATACCGGATCGGCGGGTGTTCAGGTCGCTATCATTTCACAGGAAATTGACAAACTTGCGTTGCATCTCAAAAAGCATCGCAAGGACAATCACTCCCGAAGAGGACTTCTCGGTATGGTCGCAAAACGTCGTAAACTCCTTTCGTACCTCGAAAAGGAAGAGCCGAAGATATACCGCTCTACGATCAAAAAACTTGGACTCAAGAAATAATGGCCGTTCCGAAACAGAAAGATCAGTTAGTTCCCAGCGTCAAACATAAAGATCAACGTGTTGCGGTATTTATTGATGCCGCAAACATGTATCACTCTGCGCGCAGCTTGTATAATGCGCGTTTGAATTTTAAAGAGGTGCTTAAAACCGCAGTATTTAATCGGCAGCTCATTCGCGCTTTTGGATATGTTGTGCGCACAAAAACGGGAGAAGAGCAGCCGTTTTTTGATGCGCTCGTAAAACTTGGCATCGAAACACGCGTGCGCGAACTCCAAGAGTTTTTTGGGGGAGCGAAAAAAGCGGATTGGGACGTTGGTATCGCGGTGGACGCGATCCGTACGGCGGAAATCGTCGACACCATTGTGCTGATTTCCGGAGACGGAGATTTTCTCCCGCTCGTAGAATACATCAAGAACCAGGGGCGCCGCGTGGAAGTGGTTGCGTTTGGGCGCAGTTCATCTGCAAAATTAAAAGAAATGTGCGACGAGTTCACTGACTTAGACTCTGAACCAAATCGCTACTTACTAAAACGAGGAAGAGCAAATGCTTAATCGAGGAAAACAATTTACGTGCACCGTTGGCGGCAAAGAAATGACCGCCACATTTAATGATGCGGCTCCACAGCCAAATAGTTCGGTGCTTGTGCGTTGGGGAGACACCGTGGTGCTTGCCACCGTGGTGATGTCGCGCGCGCAGAAATCGGGAGCAACGTATTTTCCACTCACCGTTGATTTTGAAGAGAAATTTTACGCTGCGGGCAAAATGCCTGGCATGCGATTTGTGCGCCGCGAAGGTCGACCATCGGACCACGCAATTCTCACCGGAAGATTTATCGACCGCACGATTCGTCCGCTCTTTGATCAGCGCATGCGCTATGATATTCAAGTTTCTATTCTCGTACTTTCATATGACAAGGTGCATCACCCTGATGTGGCCGCACTCCTTGCGGCGTCTCTCGTGCTACATACCAGCGACGTTCCATGGAATGGACCAGTGGGAAGTGTGCGCGTCGCAAAAGTAAATGGGAATTTGGTTATTAACGCCACGGAAGAAGAGCGCGCGACCGCAGCATTTGAAATGCTCGTTTCCGGGCGTGATGGAAAGGTGAATATGCTGGAAGGAAGGTCGGTGGGAGCGAGTGAAAATGAGCTCATACAGGCAATTGAACTTGGCCTCAAAGAAATTGCGGTAATCACGAAGTTTCAGGATGAGGTGCGCGCGGCAGTGGGAAAAGAAAAGCGCGTTCCTATAATCTACACTGAAATCCCTGAACTCGTTCAACTCTTTCACAAAGAATTTCTCTCCGAACTCAAAACGCTTGTTGCGGCGGGACACGGAAAATCGGATTTGAACAACGCGTATGACACATTGGCAGAACGCTGGAACAGCGCGGCACGTGAAGCATATCCGGATGCCGCCTCGGATTTAATTGGAGATATTTTAGAACACGCGCTTGACGCTGAAGTGCATCGCCTCGCGCTCGAGGACGGAAAACGAGTGGACGGAAGAACATTTGATGAAATTCGACCTCTCTCCGCCGAGGCGGGAGTGCTTCCGCGCACACACGGATCGGGACTCTTTTACCGAGGTGATACACATATTCTCTCGAGCGTTACGCTCGGCCCTCCTTCGGAAGATCTGCTGGTGTACACGATGACGGAGGATAAAAAGAAACGATTCATTCATCAATATAATTTTCCTCCGTTTTCGGTGGGCGAGACGGGAAGAATGGGCAGTCCGGGACGTCGCGAAATTGGACACGGCGCACTTGCCGAAAAAGCGCTCGAACCAGTGATTCCAAATGCGGAAACATTTCCGTACATCATTCGTATCGTTTCTGAAACACTCTCTTCAAACGGATCATCTTCGATGGGATCGGTGTCTGCGTCTACCATTGCGCTGATGGATGCGGGAGTGCCAATAAAAGAGCCGGTTGCAGGAATTGCCATGGGATTATTTACGGGACCAAAAAATGCGTACAAGGTGCTCACTGACTTGCAAGGATTTGAAGATCATTATGGAGATATGGATTTTAAGGTTGCAGGAACACGCACCGCAATCACCGCGGTTCAACTCGATATTAAAGTGGCTGGTATCTCAATGGAGATGATTCGCGATACATTCAAAGACGCGCGTGTGGCGCGCCTCAAAGTACTTGATGTGATTGAGAGCGCGATTGCCACACCACGCGCCGAACTCTCTCCGTACGCGCCTCGTATCATCACGCTCACGATTAATCCGGAAAAAATTCGCGACCTGATTGGCCCCGGAGGAAAAATCATCAATGCCATTATTGACGCAACCGGTTGTCAGATTGATATCGAACAAGACGGCACCGTACTCATCTCAAGCCCCACCCCAGAATCCCTCGATGCTGCGGTTCAGCAAGTAAAAGCAATCACGAAAGAACCGGAAATCGGAGAAACATTTACCGGAAAAGTCACGCGTATTTTTCAGTTCGGAGCGATGGTAGAAATGGGTCCAAATCAGGAAGGACTTGTGCATATTTCCGAACTTGCGCCCTACCGCGTCGGAGAAGTAACTGATATTGTACATGTGGGAGACACCGTGCCTGTGAAAGTCATTGGAATTGATGATCTTGGACGTGTAAACCTCTCTATTAAAGCGGTGGCAACGCTCGAGCAAAAGCCTCGCCCCAGTGGAGAAGAAACGAAATCGCATGCTCCCCAACGACCCCACCAAAATAACTCCCACGGGAGGCAAGGTAGGCGGTAACATTCCTGCAGTTCATACCTTGAAAAGCGACGCCGCCTATATCATGAACCGTCAAGATGTGACGGTTGTTGATATTGCACGCAAAGATCACCAAGTGCGTGAGCAAGACGCGCAGATATATAACGTTCCTCGCCGACCAAACTGGGCGAAGCGAATTCTTGTTACAGTGTCGGTCATTCTGATACTCACGGGAGTTGGCGCGGGGGGGTATTTGGGATACCGTTGGTACACTAAAGAACCCGAGCCGGTAAAGCCTATTGCCTACTCTCCCATCATTGAAGCGAACGTAATCACCGAGTACACGCTCCCCGCAAACAACACGGAAGCACTGCAGGAACATATTGCGGACGCAAAAAAATTATCGCTTCCCGCAGGACAGACTCGCTACATGCCGTTGATGTTGACCCGTAGTGGCACCGCGTTCGCGGAGCCGGCGGACGTAAGGGCATTTATGGATCTCGCGGCGCTTGCCCCTCCGCAATCGGTGCGAGATGCATTCACGGGAACATGGAGTATGTATACCGTGTACGGCGAATCGACTGCAGACATCGCATGGTTATTTGCGAGCAATATAAACGCCCCCGAGCGCACCCGCAGCGCAATGCAAGAGTGGGAACGCTCCATTAGAATGGATTTTTCGCGCATCACCGGCATTTCTGCTGCTCCCGCGCCAGCAACGCAGACGCGCACCATTGAAGGAATTACCATCACGAGATGGATCATACTCGGAACCACGGGGGATGACGTCACCACACTGCAAACATTCCTTAAGGATATTGGACATCTTCCTTCCGTATATACACCGTCAACGAAAATGGACGTACCTGCCGTAGACGCCCTCAAAAAATATCAATGTGATCAGAAACTCGTGTGCGGCGGGACGGTGGACGAAGGCTACGGGGCAACGGGGCCAAAAACACGTACCGCGCTGAACATGGCGGTCACGGTGAGTGACGCGTCCGCAACCGCGGGAACAGTGGGAGGATTTGCTTCAGATACTATCGAAAACATTGATGTGCGTGTGCTCCGCGACTTCGCAAGTGGCCCAGGACTCTATACGTACGCAATATTTAATAATAACCTCGTCGTACTCACCACGTCTCCAGAAGCCATGCGCGTGATGCTTCAGTTGCTTCGTGTAAAACGAATTAATCTGTAAGTTGTTCGCATACATCAGGGGAGCGTACAATGTCGGTATGGATACATCGATATTTCAAGGACTCCTCATAAAAGAAAAGGTGGATATTGAGCGTACGCTTACCTCGGTGGGACACAAAGAAGGCGTTGGGCACATTACCGCATGGGAACCATCATTTCCGGATCTGAACGCATCGCGCGCGGAACAAAGCGAAGTCGCGGATGAATATGAAGAATTTGATAATCGCATTGGAGTAGAAACAAGTCTCGCGCGTCGTCTCTCTGACATTGATGCGGCGCTTTCACGTATTACAAATGGAATATACGGAACATGCGCGGTCGGGGGCGAGCAGATTTCGGAAGATCGGCTCCGCGCAAACCCTGCCGCCACCACGTGCATCACTCACGCACCCACGCGTACCGGCTAGGCCGGTATTTTTATGGCTCAATGCATTCATAGCGTACAAACAATAGGCATTGTCGCACATCCCGTGGATGTTGAGGTTGATCTTGCACCGGGACTTTTTCGATTTACTATTGTCGGTCTTCCCGATAAGGCAGTGGAGGAATCTCGAGATCGCGTAGGAGCCGCCATTGCACATAGCAAGCTCACTCCTCCGCACAAAAAACATGCGCGTGTCACCATTAACTTAGCTCCTGCGGACATCAAAAAAGAAGGGCCGATGTTTGACGTGCCTATTGCGCTCGCATTTTTACTTGCCGGAAAACAAATTCGCTTTGATCCTGCGCGGAGATGGTTTGTGGGAGAGCTGGCACTCGACGGATCGGTGCGTGCGGGGAAAGGTATTATTATTCTTGCGAGCGCCGCAAAGCGCGCAGGAATCACCGAACTCTACGTCCCCACCACGAATTGCGTGGAAGCGGCGATGGTTCCAGGAATTTCCGTGATTGGTTTTTCAACGCTCGGTGAACTGATAGATCACCTTGAGGGACGCCACATCATCCCCGCAACTCCCAGTGGCACATTTCATTCCGTCACCCCTGCAACGGTTGTAGATTTTGCGGATATCAAAGGGCAGGTGTCTGCCAGGCGCGCCGCAGAAATTGCCGCAGCGGGAAGACATCATCTCGCCCTTTCAGGACCTCCGGGCACTGGGAAAACAATGATTGCTCGTGCAATCCCAGGCATTATGCCGCCCATGACATTTGATGAAGCACTTGAAGTGACTGCAATTCATAGCGTATCGGGCACCGCGCGCGAGGATATTCGTAGCTACGGCGTCATACGCTCACGTCCATTCCGCAGTCCACATCACACAACATCCCACGCTGCGCTTGTTGGGGGAGGAACGGTGCCAAAACCGGGAGAGCTTACGCTCGCCCATCACGGTATTTTATTTCTCGACGAATTCCCAGAATTCAGTACCGCCTCCATCGAGGCGCTTCGTGAACCACTCGAAGAGCGTATGGTGACTGTTGCGCGCGTAAAAGCAACAAATACATTCCCCGCACATATTTTGCTGGTCGCAGCTATGAATCTCTGCCCGTGCGGGAGGCGAGGGTCTCACGAAGTATGCACGTGCTCACCGAGAGATCTGATGCGCTACCAACGGAAAGTGTCGGGACCCATAGTGGACCGCATTGATCTCTGGGCAAACGTTCCGCGTGTGGACGCCGCAAGCGCTACCGCGCTCCCCGCAGGGGACTCGTCGGAGCGCATGAAAGAACGTGTCGCGCGCGCTGCGCTCATGCAGCGTGATCGATACGCGCATACTCCATATCTCTGGAACAGTGAGCTCCCCGCCGCAAAATTTGATATGTTTCTTGCACTGAGCGACGTGGCGTCTCGTACGCTCGCTACCGCGGCGTCGCAACTACACATGTCACTTCGCGCATTTCATCGTGTGAAAAAAATATCGAGAACCATTGCGGATCTCGATGCGTCGCCCTCAATTGAAAATGCACACATTCTCGAAGCGCTCCAGTTTCGCCCTCGCGTACAAGAAATACATCACTAGAACGGATTTGCGGCTCCGCGAATTTCGAAGTGTACGTGGCATCCCGTGGAACGACCCGTTGTTCCAACATCTCCAATATATTGTCCTTTTTCTACGGCGCCGCCTTGCGCGACCATCACCGTACTCATGTGTCCATAGACGGTCTGTGTGCCATTTGGATGTTTAATGGCAACATATTTCCCATATCCTCCATTCCATCCGGAGTTACGCGAAATAATGACCGTACCTCCGGCAGACGCGTAGAGTGGGGTTCCACAGGGAGCGGCAATATCTACGGCATTATATCCATGGAGTCCCTGCGTTTTTTTCCCACCTGTGAGTGGGCGTCCAAAATATCCCGGTGCGCTTGGTGCGGAAGAACCGCGCACTCCGAGAGATTTTGCTACTGCGGACGGCGCTTGCGTGACCATATCGACATTTGGAATGATCATGTCCTTGCCGACGCTTAGTGTGCTCCCTATCGCGAGCTCATTAAAAATACGAATTTCTTCAACGTCTCCTTTATATTTCTTCGCAATGGACTCAATGGTGTCTCCTTTCGCCACCGTGTGTTTCACTCCCGATACCGGAAGAATCACAAGCACGTCTCCTGGTTTAATTAGCTCGGGGCGAGAAATATTATTTGCCCAATAAATGGTCCCTACGCTAATGCCAAACGTACGCGCAATAACGGAAAGATTGTCTCCGTCACGCACCGTGTAGGTGGTAATGATTGAAAGCCGAGTTTCTTCTGCATCAGAAATCGTGCCGAGTGGCCCAATTGCAGGAATAATGGCGTTTTCTTCGGTGTATGCCAGTGTCGGCCCTCCCGTTGCTGCTTTGGGATTGGTGTTGCGCACCGCCTCAAGAAACGGTTTTGAAATGATGGGGTCCTGGTGTGCGGCAAGTGAAGATGCGTCTACAGTTTCTACCGAAGATCCAAATAGGGTGCGGAAAAACTCTCCGATGGAAAACGCTCGCGCCAAAGAAGGAACCAGGATAACCCCCAGCATGAGGGTAAGCACTGAAACCCGCACACGACCCGCTGATCGCCTCGCGAGTCCGATATGGAGTTGTTGTGATGTAGTAATACGCAAAGTGAGTTACGCGCCGGTTCTTCCAAAACGTCCACACAGTGTATGCGCTATAATGAGTGGGCACTTGCCCAGTCGTGCCCACTAGCATACCCGAAAACGCCCCATTTTTCAACCGTTTTTATGGAGGCGCAGTGGGCAAAAAATCATTACTACACAACGATAAATGGACATTTTCCACGGGTTAAACCCGGAGCAGAAAATTGCGGTAGAAACAACTGAAGGGCCCCTCCTTGTGCTTGCGGGGGCCGGATCGGGAAAAACACGCGTTATTGCACATCGCATCGCACATATTGTCCGCCAAGGGACCGCTCCGGACCGTATTTTGGCGGTCACGTTTACCAATAAAGCTGCGGGGGAGATGCGGGAACGTATTCATGCACTTCTCGGTACGGTCGATGGTAGTGGAAGTGTGCCGTTTATTGGCACATTTCATGCGCTCGGTATTCAAATACTCCGCACGCATGGAAGCCGCATTGGACTGAGCGACCGCTTTTCGATTGCCGATCAGGAAGATTCATTGAAGCTCATTAAAGAAATTATGGTGGGTCGTCAACTTGATCCGGATATCTACGACCCGCAACGGTTTCGCGGAATTATTTCACAACTCAAAAATGAAATGACACCGGTGTCGCAACTCGGAGCCGCGGGGTTTTCAAGTCCCTATGAAGAACAAATTGCGGGCGTGTACGTTGGGTATGAAGCGGCGCTGCATAAAATGCAAAACTGCGATTTTGATGATCTCCTTATCCGACCTGTACAACTACTAAAAGACCATGCGGATGTTCGCGAATATTGGCAGGACAAGTGGAAATACATTCACATTGATGAATACCAGGACACGAACGTTGCGCAGTACCAACTCTCGCGTTTACTCTCCGCGCGTCATCACAACATTTGTGTGGTGGGAGATATTGATCAAGCAATTTATTCGTGGAGAGGCGCGGACTGGAGAAATATTCTCAACTTTGAGCGTGACTTCGAAGGCGCTACCGTCATAATGCTTGAACAAAATTATCGATCAACCAAGGTGATTCTTGAGGCGGCGCGGAGTGTGATAGCCAGAAACTCCGAACGCAAGCCAATCGCACTCCGCACTGACAACGCAGAAGGGGAAAAGGTGCGCATTAAAATATTAGAAGATGAGCGCAAGGAAGCGGCAATGGTGGTGAGTGATATTGCAGACGCCATTCGCGTAGGATACAAACATTCCGACATTGCGATACTATTCCGCACCAACGCACAATCACGCGCAATTGAAGAGGCGCTGATGAAGCGCGCGATTCCATATCGATTAGTGTCGGGAGTGCGATTTTACGACCGAAAAGAGGTCAAGGATGTACTTGCGTATCTCAAACGCGCGCGAAACCCGGAGGACGGAGTGTCCGAGCGTCGTGTTCTGAACATGCCTCCGCGCGGAATCGGAAAAGTGTTGCTATATAAGTATATTGCGGGCATTTCACTCTCTGCTTCGGAGCAGAAAAAAATTGAGGAATTCACTCGTATCATCACGGAAATTAGCGAAAAATTTTCAACCACCAACCTCCCGGATCTCATCACATTTATCATTGAGCGCGCGGGGTACGTAACGTATTTTTCAAAAGATGCTGAAGGAAAAGAGCGGCTCGCAAATATGCGCGAACTCGTGAGCGTTGCCGCAAAACACCGTGATACGCATGCGATAGAAATTATTGATGACTTTTTGCAGGAAGTGGAACTCATGAGCGATCAGGACCTCGTAGACACCACGGTGGATGCGGTGCACCTCCTCACCGCGCACGCCGCAAAAGGCCTTGAGTTTAAAGTGGTCATCGTGACCGGACTCGAAGAGGGGCTCTTCCCACATACGCTCGCGCAAGAAGAGGGAATGATTGAGGAGGAACGACGCCTCTTTTATGTGGCTGTTACGCGCGCGCGCGAGCGCATCATTCTTACGCTCACCATGCGCCGGATGATGAATGGAGAAGTTGCATTTAACGATCCTTCTCGCTTTATTGGAGAAATACCGGAGCATCTCGTCGACATCATTATTCCGGAGTACCCGTCCAAATCGTATGAAGAAGAAACAATCCATTATTTCTAAACGCCGCGCGCGCGCGAAGCGCCCGCCACTTGGACAACATTTTTTGACGTCTGCGCGTGTGCTGACAGATATTATACGCGCCGCGCATGTTCGTCCTGGTGAGCTGATTTTGGAAATTGGCCCAGGAAAGGGAGTGCTCACGCGTGCACTCCTTGCCTCTGGTGCGCGCGTGATTGCAATTGAGCGCGATGAGATGCTCGCTGGGGCGCTTTCCAAAGAATTTGCAGGCAACACACACTTCACACTCATCACCGGTGACGCTATTGAAATCTTGGAGCAGGGGAGTGTTCCGGAGTTACGACGCACTTCATACGCGGTGATTGCAAATATTCCGTACGCGATAACCGGACGACTGTTCCGTTTACTCTGGTCGCACGCCTCACTCCCCGCACCCACGCGCACGGTAGTGCTTGTGCAGAAAGAAGTGGCGGATCGCATGATGGCGGATATTAAAAAAGGAACGGGCATGAACCTGCTTGGACTCGCAACACATTGTTATGGAAATCCTGCGTACATCTCAACGGTTCCGAAAGGAGCGTTTCAACCGCCACCAAATGTACTTTCGGCAATCATTGCGATCACAAAACACGTCACATCGCCACTCGCAGAAGCACGCATCGAACATCTTGATGATTTTTTTGATATTGCGCGCACCGCATTTCAACAAAAACGAAAACAGCTTCACACATCGCTCAAATTGCAGTGGCCGAAAGCGGGAACCGCAAAAGAAAAATCGATCGAAAAGTATCGAATGCGCCGCCCCGAGACACTTTCGCTCGCAGATTGGATGAACCTTTATCAAGGTTTGCAAAAACACTGAAAAACATTAGTGATTATGCACAAAACAAGTGCGTAATTACTAGTATCCGACTGCTATACTAATGTATATGCACGTTTGGAAGCACCTGCGGTTTGGTGCGGTGTTGCGTTATGCAGGCATAACGCTACTTTTGTTGATTTTTGGCGTCGGACTCTATTTTCAATTTGGCACTCAAGCGCTCTCCTACGTTTCAGGATTTGGAAGAAATTCAGAGCAACCTCTCATTGTTGGAAATCTTCCCGCGCAGCAGGCCACCATCATCACCACTGGTGGAGACTGGCAGCAAACACTCAATGGTTTGGTCGCTCCGCTTGACGAGGGAAGTGGCTCATCTACTGAATATCAAAACACCATGGTGGATGATTTGATTGGAATGTATCTCAAGGAAAAGATGCGTGTGGGGCAAGGCGGAAGCGTTGACGGAGAGGCGGTAGCGAGAAAGTACTTTAAAGAAAAGACGTATTATTCTTCGGTGCTCAGATTTCAGGAAAGCACATTTCGTATTTCCCGAACTGCATCAACAACTGTATATGCAAAAGAGTTGCAGCACGTTGTACAAATTTTTAACGACAAAACGGCAGCTCCCGCATCCCAAGCGTTTCTTGCATATCAAAAAAATGCAGACAGCAAAGATCTTGCTCCACTGATACAGATTCAACCGATTATCCAAAACACGCTCGATACACTTCTCGCAATGGAGGTTCCCGCAGTCATGTTGTCTCTGCACAAACAAGCCGCGGAAATTCTCCTCAATCAAGCATACTATATCTCCCAAATCACAGAGTCGAACGGCGACGTAATTCAAGAATTTACTGCGGTATCAGGATATATGCAGACACTTGAAGACGGTCCCTCAATTTACTCGCGAATTATGGCACTCAAATGATGCGCATATTCACATCTCGCCTACTGATGGCACTGTTTCTCGGCATCATACTTGTTGCGGCTCCCATGCCGTCACGCGCACAATTTGTGCCGGTATGGGTTGTGGAAGACACGCCGTTTGATGTCAAAGAAAATCTTCTTGATACGATGATGAAACCACTTGCGCGCCGCATCGCGAGCATGTTCGTTAATGCAACGGTGGATTGGCTACGCGCAGGCGGGAAAGGCGGAGGACCACTTTTCATCACCGATTTCCAAAAATTTGCTGAAGATGCGCTGGTGAACGCGTCGGGAGAATTTATTAATCAACTTGGACTCTCGGATCTTCTCTGTGGGCCGTTCCCATTTGCATTTGATATTAGTTTCTTTGGAGGAGCGGGGCGCAATAAATACGAACAGTTTGATTGCACTATTGAAGATGTCGTTGCCAATGTGGAGGATTGGCAGAATGATTTCAATAGCGGTGGGTGGCAAGCGTGGCATGAATATATGAAACCCCAAAATCGTGCAAGTAGCGCATTTATGCTCGCACTCGATACCGCAATCGTGGCAGGAGAGCAGGAGCGGGAGGAAGCAACTTCCAAGGCGAGCGCGTCTGGCGGCATACTTCCCAGCCAGCTCTGCGCAGACGTAACATACCCCACTTCAGCGGGAACCGTGGTCACTGAAGAGCGCTGTATTGACACTACTCCGCAAGAAGCAGTCGTAACTGCAGTCCATGATACATTGGGTTCGAGTATGGATTGGCTCGTTGATGCGGATGAAATATCAGAACTTATCACAGCAGTTACCGATTTTGCAATCTCACAACTTATGAACGATGCGTCCGGTCTGTTGGGATCCGATCCCGGGCCACGCAATCTTGAACGTGATTCTGGAACTGCAATAGGTGTGGAAACAGGGAAGCAGTCGCTCAGATCGCTTACATCCTCTGCCATCACTACGGTTGACCGCACAGCAAATATTCTTCAGGCATATATCACCGAGCAACTTAGTCTTCAGCAAGATCCTCCATACAGCCCGCTGCTGTGCTCTCCTAGCAATCCGAGTTGTCTTTATACCGTCGATAATGGAGGCTGCGCGCTTAGCCCCCCCATTAAAGGATGTCCAGTGCTCGTTTTCTACGGCGGAAATACTTTTGATGCCCAAGACCTTTACACAAATCTTCGTTTGCAGTCCGTGGAATTGGGCTCTTTCCGAGACGTTGCGGTCTCTACTGCCACCTCTATCGGTGAACTCTCGGATCTTGGTAGAGATTTGCAGTCATTATGGAATGCGTCAAAACAATGGATTCGCATCACGGAAACCATTATGAATGAAGCACAAATTTCGGACATAGAACGTCGAATTGCTTCTACAGATGATAGTCTATCGGAATTTATTCGCTACAGCGGACAATAGAATGCGAAAGTTTACTACTATTATTACGTCTATTCTTCTCTCTGCGCTGTTGCTCGCGATATTTGTCCCATCGCTTGCGCTGGCACAAAGCGGTAACGCATATAACGCGAATTTAACGATTATAGGGGAGACAAATCCTTGCGGAATAACAGGCTTGAGCTTCTGGTTAAGTACATGTCTTGTATACTGGTTTGCCAACTTTTTAGGAACAATTCTGTGGATGCTCGGGTGGATTATAGGGATCATCGGGCAGATATTTACCATTTTTGCATCTTTTGCGCTCAGTGGCGCCATGTTCGATTCTGCCTCCATCGATGAGGGGTGGATGATAATGAGGGATATTGGCAACATCGCATTCATATTTATTTTGCTCTATATTGGGGTAACTACCATATTAGATATTGGTGGGGTTAACACGAATAAACTGCTCGCGCGCGTGGTGATTGCAGTGCTACTCATGAATTTTAGCCTCGCACTCACGAAAATACCGATTGACGCAAGTAATGTATTCGCTATTGCGTTTCATAATGCGATTGGAAATGGAAACGCAAGAACCGATGGCTTTGATCTTGATATTGATTCCTCTTTACGAAATATCGATATTTCCGGTGAACTGATGACTGCGATGAGTCCGCAACGACTCTTCACCTCGGTACAGATCGGCGCAGACACTGTAACCAGCGCTAATTTTATGGAGACAATCATGGCGGTGATCGTAAATAGTATTTTTGCCCTTGTTGCGCTCGGTCTCCTAATTTATGTATTTCTCACAGGTATTGTGATTTTTTTGGTGCGCATCGTTGCACTATCAATGGTGCTGATTTTTTCGCCCGCCGCAGTTATTGCCTACGCCGCTGGCATGGATGGTTTTTTCAAAAAATGGAAAACATATCTCGTGAACTATGCAGTCGTGGCTCCTATCTATATGTTCTTTATTTATCTCACGCTCCGATTTGCAAAGAGTCCATTTCTGCAAAAAGCATTTCAAGATGGCTTTTCAGGATTAGGGCAAGGGTGGGGAGTAGCCTCGATTGCAGAGTGGGCGTCTGGAAACGCAGTTTTTTTAGTTGGTTATTTTATGATCATTGGATTCCTCCAAGCTGGGGTAAAGATTGCAAAGCAGCTGGGCATTGTAGGGGCAGACGCTATTGATAAGCTTGGTAAAAAATTTGCGGTCGTAGGTAAGGTTGCCGCACTCGCAACACCGCTGGGTGCGGGTATGGCCGCGGTAAGTATTGCTCAAAAGACTCTGTTTAACCCAGCGGCAAACATTGTTAAGGCCGGGAAGTTGCGCACCGTGGATAGGGGACTGAAGGGTGTATATAACAAACTCGAGGCATCGACAAAAGCGGATCAAGAGGCTGGTACAAAACGAAATATTGGAACACGCTTGCTACGCAACTATGGCATGAGGGGCGCCAATGCGGCGCTTGGACAAACTGAGGATCGTATTAAAGAATCTGAGAAGGAATTTGCAAGTGTGCGTTCAGCAGATGAATTAAAACTCGCTATCTCGAGTCCATTTATTAGCGCGGAAAAAGCGATGGCGGGAATGCGAGTACTCGCAGAAAAATTCAAAGACTTTAAACCGTTCGGCACATTCGATCCAAAGAACTTTGAGGCACTTTATGGCAGATTTAAGAATATAGGCGTCAATACGAAAAGTATCGAGGATGTTGATCCAAGGTTTGCTAAACTTGGCAAGTCTGCAGATAAAACTCCAATGGAGCAGGTGGCCGAATCTGCAAAAAAACGATCAAATCGCGAGCGCATTCAAGGATACGATCAGGGAATCTTTGGTGCGGCAGATAAGGATGGAGTGGGAGATAGAGCGGCAGATGCGGAAAAGGTTGGTCTCGCGATTGCAGAAGGTATTGTAAGTTCTGGAAAGATGGAAAATATTATCACTATGCAGCAACACTCTGCCGCTGGTGAAAAGCGTCTCGTAGAAGTCTTACAATCATACGTGAATGAATATCACACAAAGAAGGGAACCACGGGAGACATCATTAAAGACGTGAAAGAGGCTCTGGAAGAAAAGGGCCTCGGGCGCGTCGCAAGAGGACTAGAAAATTCAAACTCCATAGAGGTGCGCGCGCTAATTCAAGAAAAAGTGGAGATGAAAAAAGTGACTGGTAAAAATCCGGGTGGCGCTGAGCGAACGATTCTTGATTCAGTTGAAAACTCTGCATTATGAAATACCCCCTTATTCAAGTGAGGGAAATAGTGCATACGCTTCCGCAGAGTATACTCATGGTATTTGAGTCTGACAAAACAGGGGAAATTATCCGAGAAATAGCGGAAAAATTTCAACTAGAAGATAAAACTACTTGGGCCCTCGCAGATCAAGTTACATATACGCTTGTTGGACTGCTGAATCCAGAACAATTTCATGATTCGGTCATGCGCGAGCTCAACCTTCGTCCATCAGAAACTGACGAGATAGTAAAAGAGGTTGATGAAAAAATTTTTCAACACATTCGATCTGACCTTAATAATCTTGCGCGGGGTGGTGCGCCAAAATTTACTGACGCAGCGCAGACTCCACCAACTCCACATCCTCCAACGCCTGCGATTATCCCCAACGTGCCAGCGCATGCGCCTGACCAAATTGAACGCGCAGCCGCTTCTTCATTATGGAATATCCCATTAAACCCTGTGGTCACCGAGGCCACTCCCATGACGCCGCGCACACTATCAACTCCCTCCCCACAAAAAATCTCTCCGGAACCTGTGCCACAGCCGCTCCAACCAAAATCAGCAGCCCCACTCCCTCCGCCACCAAAAGAGGAGCTGGTGGTGCCTCATAAAAGCGGATCTCAACACACGAGCAACATGCCAGGAATGCGTCATCCGTGGCTTTCAGATCCGATCAAACTTCCCAGTACGGTCGCGCCCACTCCCGGCTCCGTAAAGGAAGTAGAGAAAAAGGGGCTGACCGAAAAGCCAAAGGTGCCCACCTTTGAAAAGGTAAGTGCAAGTACGAAGACAGAGATTATAACGGCGCCCTCCGTATCTGTCGCAACAAAACCTGAATCACCTAACATTTCTTCTATTCCGCAACCGATACAACAAAGAGCTCCGATGCCCGCGAGCACACCCTCCATCGTAAAGCCCCTTACTTCGACTACGCCCCTCCAAAAAACTTCAGCACCGGCACCTGCGAACGTATCAGTTCCGCTCAAACCACACATCTCGGAACCTGTTTCAACCAAAGACATAACATCCACCGAAGTGATTATGCCCGGGAAGGGAGTGAACATCCCAATACCTAAAATGGTAAGTCGTCTTCCTATAGAAGAGCGGGACGCGTCGCGCATTACCATTGTGCGTAAGCAAGTTACAGAAGCGCCAAAAACTATTACCACAAAAGTGCCGTCCACTCCAGCGGACGCTCCAATTTCACCCGTTTCTTCAACAATATCACCTAGCGCTCATAAAACTTCAAACAATTCAATCACACGCACCACACCAACTCCCGTAGCGTCTGCAACCGAAGCGGTGAAGTCGCCAATAAAAATACCCACCCCTGGAGCTCCGTCGCACGAGGTGGTGCGTCCAGAAAAAACTCCTATCACGCCACCAACGCCGGACACACCAATATACCAAGGCGGAAAAGATCCTTATCGCGAGCCAGTATCCTAATATGTTGCAATTTCAAGTACCACAATTCATCGAAGTTGAAGATAAGGTGATTTGGATTTTATCATTCCGGCAGTTTGGTATTTTTCTTGCCGCAGGTGGGCTCATCTTTCTCGTCCGACAATTTCGCTTTCCCACAGCCATTTTTGGCATCTTTGCACTTGCCATTGTGGGATTTGCGTACATGCTTGCGTTCCTTAAAGCAGAGGGGAGGCCATTTCATCATCGCGTTCTTGGATTTATTCGCTACTATTTCAGCCCGCAACTCTATCTCTGGGCAACGCCGAAAGAATCTGCTCGTGAAGTGGAACAGCGTGACCAGAAAAAAGCACAGCGGATCGTAGCGGCGGCACCCGTTACCGAAAAGAAGCTTACTCCCAATAAACTAAAGGAGCTCGCCTGGAAGCTTAATATTCACGAACAGAAATAATATGGCTAATTTACCAGCGTCACAAAAAATATTAGAGATCGAGGAAATACGAGACAATGTGCTCGTGATTAAAAATAAGGGGCTCCGCACCATACTTCTCTGTACCTCGATTAACTTCGACCTCAAATCCACTGATGAACAAGAGTCTATTATTCTTTCATATCAACGCTTTATCAATACACTCGATTTTCCGGTACAATTTTTTGTCTCTTCGCGCAGATTAAACATCGATGGGTATTTGGACGATCTTCGAATACGCGCAAGTGAGGAAACAAATGAATTACTAAAAATACAGACCAATGAGTATATTGCGTTCATGAAGTCCCTCGTGACCTCAAACAGTATCGTTACAAAAACGTTTTATACGGTCGTACCATATCAGCCTGCTGAAGCAACGAAAGAAGCATCAATGATTTCTGGAGTATTTAGTATGATCACGGGAAAGCAAAAAACGGACGCGGATGTTGCAGAAAAATTTGATGAGTGGAAATCACAACTCTTGCAACGCGTGGCGGTTGTTGAGCAGGGACTCTCGGGAATTGGCATTCGCTCGGTCGCGCTCGGTACGGAAGAACTCATTGAACTCTTCCGGCAACTCTACAATCCGGATCTCGCAGGACCTATTGGAGTGACAATAAAATAATATGGCGCTATTTAATAAACAACAAAAAAATCTTCCTGCCAATATCGCGCCCGTTCTTCCCGACGACGTGTATCGCGAGGGACTTGTCGAAATGCGGGATATTATTGCTCCAAGCGCATTTTCGATAGCGTCCGCACATGTACAACTTGGGAATGTATTTACGCGCACCATGTTTGTACTCTCGTACCCGCGCACACTCGCTCCTAATTGGTTTGGCGACATCATCAGTCTTGATAAAGTATATGACGTTTCAATATTTATCCATCCTGCAGACACCGCAAAGGTGCTGAAGGACTTACAAAAACAATCGGCACGCGTACTTTCGCAAATTCGCGAAAACGAAGAGAAGGGAATGGTGCGCGACCCCATGCTCGATACCGCATATCGAGACATAGAGACACTGCGAGATCGCCTCCAGCAGGCAACGGAAAAATATTTTTCATTTGGACTGTATATTACGGTGTATGCCGACTCTGCAGATGCACTAAACAAAGCGGAGCATGAAGTAAGATCAATTCTAAGCTCTAAGCTCATTGAGACTCGCCCCGCGATGTTCCGACAAAAAGAGGGGCTTCACTCCACGTTTCCAATGGGCACTGATCTGTTGGGGGTAAATTATAATATGAACACCGCTCCGATATCTAGCGTCTTCCCATTTTCTTCACTCGAACTTACGTCGGATAGGGGAATTCTCTACGGTATGAATCGAAGTAATGCCTCGCTTGTTATTTTTGATCGCTACAGCTTGGAGAATTACAACTCCGTTATTCTTGCCACTTCAGGAGCCGGAAAATCATACACCGCAAAGTTAGAAATTATCCGCTCCCTGATGTTGGGTACGGAAGTGATTATTATCGACCCCGAGCGCGAGTATGAGTTTCTTGCGGAATCCATCGGCGGGCGCGCATTCAATATTTCTCTCACGTCAAAGCATCATATCAATCCATTCGACCTTCCAACACCCAGAGAAGACGAATCATTGTCTGATGTGCTCCGCTCGCACATCATCGGACTGGTGGGGCTCTTTCGTATTATGCTCGGTGGACTCACCCCCGAGGAAGATGCGGTGCTCGACCGCGCAATCACCGAAACGTACGCAACGAAGGACATCACCGCAGAAAGCGACTTTACCGGGCGCACGCCTCCGCTACTCACTGACCTGGAGCTTGTACTATCTAATATGGAGGGTGGGGAGGCACTCGCAATGCGACTGCGAAAATATACTACTGGTACGTGGGCGGGGTTTCTTAATCAACACACCAACGTCGATATCACAAAAAAATTAACAGTATTTTCGGTGCGCGACATGCAAGACGATCTCCGCCCCATTGCGATGTATCTCATTGTCCAGCACATTTGGAATGCTATTCGACAAGAACTAAAGAAGCGTATACTACTCGTCGATGAGGCGTGGTGGATGATGAAAAGTGAGGACGGCGCATCATTCCTCTTTGGTATCGCGAAGCGCGCGCGTAAATATTATCTAGGTCTCATGACCATCACGCAGGACGTTGCGGACTTTATGGGCTCGCAGTATGGACGCGCCATTATCACGAACTCATCCGTACAGCTACTGCTCAAACAATCTCCGAGCACGATTGATATTGTAAAAGAAACATTTCACCTCACCGATGAAGAACGATATTTACTGCTTGGCGCAGAGGTGGGAACGGGAATATTCTTTGCGGGAATGAAGCATGTCGCAATTCGCGTAATTTCCTCTTATACTGAACATCAGATTATCACTTCTGATCCATCGGAAATCCTGGCAGTCAAACAAGCAAAAGAAGAATATGCGAGTAATCAATAAATTTGTTACAATTATCGCTACCGCCGTCCTCTGTACACCCTGGTTTCTCAACTTCACGTTCGTGAATGCACAATTTGGTGCGCCAACTGTTTCACCTGGACAAATCCAAATTATTGCGACACCAACTCAATCAAACGCGAATGAAGCAGTAACGCTCGAAGCAAGGTCGTACGCCGTTAATCTGAATGCAATGGATATTATTTGGTATGCCGATGATAAAATTGTTACTTCAGGTTACGGCCTTTATTCCACTACGGTCACCCTTGGTGCCATTGGATCAGAAACACGCTTACGCGTCGTGGGAAGAATGTCTGGGGCGTTAGTTGCTGAGGGATTTATTACGCTTCGCCCCGCTAATCTTGTTCTTGTTATGGAGGCAAACTCCACTGCTCCATTTTGGTATCAAGGAAGAAAACTCCCGTCTCCTCGGGGGTCAGTGAGCATTACCGCATTTCCCACGCTTGCGGGAATATACGCATCGTTAAGTCCAAATAGATTGCAGTATACTTGGCATGTAAATAACTCGGGTGCAATTGCGCTCGCTGGGGTAGGGAAGCAAACATTGCGCCTTCCCCTTCCAAAAGCCCCCACAGCGGTTACGCGAGTACAAGTAACCGTTACCGACCCCAGAGGCACATATTCTGCAACCGGATTTGTGCATGTGATACCTGAAAAACCACACGTTACACTATTCAGTGATCAATCACACTCGCGTACACGAAACGCGGTTTCCGGAACAATACAACTCCGTCCTGATGAAAAAATTGGTCTTTACGCGGAACCTTTTTATATAGGAAATTCTGGAGATCATACGTTTGAATGGAAAAGTAACGGACAAAAAATTCCCATCACTGGAGAGCGTGGCAACACCGCAGTCCTCACTATGCCAAGCGTCCCCGCTGCATACACAATCACCGCTAGCGTCTTAAATATCCAAAATGCCTTTGAGCGTGCGATGGCTACATTAATCTTACGAGTCGAATAACATGAGCACGTTGTTTAAAACTTTTTGGACCTCACTCGTTATGTTTGTCTTTACAACCGGAGTGGTATTCGCACAAACGTTCCCTGCGCCGTACCAATTATCAGAACCGCTACCTGGGTCTCCCAATAGGGCGGTGGGTAGCCTCGCGGAGTATTTGAGTCTTGCATATATATCGCTCCTTTCTGCTTCGATTGCCTTTGGATTAGTCATGTTGGTTTATAGTGGGGTGGAATATATCACTGCGGGTGGAAATCAAAATGCAATAAAAAGCGCAAAGGACCGAATGTTTAGAATCGCAAAGGGTTTCATTATTATCGTTGGAGCCGTGTTGCTTCTCACTACATTAGGAGGAGACTCGCTTTTGGAGATGAATTTCGATATACGTCCAACTGGCACGCCATTTCCTACAGGAAACAATGCTCCGTCGGCTCCTACTGGTAATGAATAGACCTATATGAACAGCTCCCGAAAAAAAATCCTTATCATCATTTCGTTTGTCATTATTCTTTCTGGCATGAGTACGCTTTTTTGGTATTTTAATCGGCAAGAAGGCGGAGTGGCGCCGGAAGGGAATCTTCCGGACAGCGAGGGGCGTGTCGACTCTCCTGGCGTTTCAGCTGGACCGGTGGGCACTATTATCACCGAGGGGGAGGAGGCCACGGCGGAAATCGCGCAGAATGTTATTAGCGGCGTATTTGCTCCCAACAGCGCTACCGTAAGATATATTGAGCGCGCGAGTGGACTTGTGTACGAAAAACCGATCACGGGAGGCACGGCAATAGCACTCTCGGACAAGCGGCTTGATAACGCCTATATTGCCGATTGGGCGGGGAATGGCAGCGCCGCACTTCTCACATTTTCCACCGATGGGGTAAAACCAAATTTTGCGCACGTCGCATTCACGTCTTCAAGCTCGGTGGTCACGGTGCTTCCCGCAGAAACGCTATTTGCGGCAATCTCACCCGATGGCGCGCGCGTGGCATTTGCGAAAACGTCCACGGACGGATCAATTATTGCGAGCGCGCTCCCAAATGGCACAAAACCGATTACCCTTGCGCCGCACCCGCAAACTCAACTTCTCATGTCGTGGGACGTGAGTGCCCGCCCGGTAGTGCGCAACCCGGGCTCCGCATTTGCCGAGAGCCTTGCTTGGATGGTTGGGGGCGGCACTTATACTCCGATCGTTCCTGCGTCGTATCAGCTCTCTCTTCTTGAGCGTCCGTCCGGGCAATACATACTCTACAGTGCGGCTGAAAAAAGCACGGACGCGCCATCTCTCTACCTTATCGATACAAAAACAAAAACCACTACGGAACGACTGATGACTGCGCCATTTGCAACGTATCCGGAGAAGTGTGCCTGGGCGCGTGTAAATATGTCGGTTGTCTATTGTGCGGTTCCTACAAATATTCCAAAACAAAGTTACGACGCGTGGCTCCGTGGTGAACAACATTTTACTGATCGCATCCTGCAGTGGGATATACTCACCGGTGAAGTAAAAACAATTGTGGAGGGAAATTTTGATGCAATTGAGCTTGCCATTGCTCCCGATGATAGTGCGCTACTTTTTGTAAACAAAAATGACTCCTCACTCTGGGGTCACATGCTCAAATAATATTTGCGTGTGGCTACGGATATGGACGGATCACGACGCACCGCGCATGACCCTCCCCTGTTGATTCAGTAGTGATGTCTGGATATTCTTGGAGCGTCACGTGCACAATGCGTCGCTCAAACGCTGACATCGGCGCGAGTACGACCTCCTTTTTGAAATACCGCACTCGCTGAGCGCCCATGCGGGCCTGGTCGCGTAATTCCTCATATTGCTTCCTTCGATAATCATTTACATCCACCAATATTTGGGCGCTATCATGACCGAGCTCGTGCTCCATAATGCGTCGGATCATATGATTGAGTGCTTGGAGTCGTGCGCCATCTTCACCAATGAGCACTCCGGCTTCGGGAGTGCGAATCGTGAGCGTGAGTGTATCTCCAAGGGCACCTTCTTCAAGGGTGCCGGAAACGCCCATGAGTTTAAGCAGCGTCTCGAGGTGTTGCGCCGCTCGTTGTGATATGTTGTGTTCCTGTGGATTCATATCTCATAGTTGCTGCGCGTTTACGCACAATTCCTTCGTGCACTATAGCAAGCACATTCATCACTGTCCAATACAGCGGCAGGGCTGCGGCAAACTTCATACCAAAGAGCCCCACCATCAGTGGAATGATGTATGGCATTTGTGTCTGCATCGCTCGTTGAAATTCTGGACCAAATCCCTCGCCACGTTGTGGTTGCGCTTTTTGTTTCGTCATCATCAACTTCACTTGGACGAATTGTGTGATGGCCGCAAGAATAGCAAGCGGAATAAATGGTTGCGAGAGATTAATTCCTAAAAACATCATATTAATATAATCAGGATGTGGTACAAAACTGTATAGCTGCGCAGAAATATCTCCGGTCAGTCCGTGTTGAAATATTTTAAAGAGCGCAATCAGGATAGGGAGTTGTATGAGTAGCAAAAAAAATGAGGTAAATGGATTGATGCCATGTTTTTTGTACAGCTCAAGGGTGCGGCGAGCGAGCTCCTCTCGATTGTCTTTATGTTCCTCTTTCAGGGCGGTGAGGTGGGGCTCCAAATGTTTCATTGCTTCCTGCACTTTTGTTGCGCGGTGTTGAAGAGGGAAGAGAATGGTGCGCACACATATGGTAATAATGATGACCGCGTATCCTACGCTTTGATCGGGCATTATGGCGGTCAGCGCAATAATGGCATTGAGCAGTGGCTGGTAGATAATTGTGGTATAGAGAAATTTCATATGAGTATACGTGCGAGTGTTTGTGTCACATCTTTTAACAAATCCTCTGGCGATACTTCGCTCGCATCTGTTTTGAGTCGAATAACGACATCATACCCTTTTTGCACCCTGGGAACAATTTTTGTACGTATACATTCAGTCACTTTTCGCTTATTCCGGTTTCTCACCACCGCAAACTTTGAGACACTTTTTGGAACTACCACACAAAAGCGTGTGAATTCGCTATCGCTGCGTAAGATGTGACACAAAACAAAATGGCCATGAAGACGAATTCCCGTCGACATGGCACGCCGAATGTCTGTATCGCTTTTCAGCCGCGAGTGTGGCGGCAACATACGAATATGATTATACCGTAAGACGCTTACGTCCTTTTGCTCGGCGCCGTTTCACAACCTTCACGCCTCCAGCACTGCGCCGTCGCTTTAAAAAGCCATGGGAACGGCTCCGTTTTCTCTTTTTTGGTTGATAGGTAACTGACATATCTTGTGAAAATCATTATACACATGTCATACACACCTTGTAAACACTTAGGGCGTAAAACCATTTTTTGCGTAGTTGGCTCACTTGTTGCACACTAGAGGGCAAACAGAGTAAAACATAACTACACCCACCATATGCAACAACCCATCAATCACCAAGAACTGTGGCAAAAGGTTCTGAGTCAGATGGAACTAGAGACATCAAAGGCAAATTTCGCAACATGGTTTCAAAATACGACGCTCCAGGGCATCCAAGACGGCACTGCGCTCATTACCGTTCCGAATGCATTTGCTAAAGAGTGGTTAGAAAGAAAATATCATCGCTCCATTGTCAAGGCCCTACGGGACCAGACTGATGCGGTGCGTTCGGTAAATTACGCGATTAGTTCGCTCATTCAAAATCAGCGTCTCCAGAAAAAGATTGACCAACCACTCGAGGAACGGCATGAGCAGCTGGAATTTAAGGAGTTTTCGGTCGATCGTGAGACAAATCTTAACCCCAGATATACATTCGATAGCTTTATTGTTGGGTCGTTTAATGAACTAGCACATGCGGCCGCGCTATCAATTACAAAGAGTATGGGATCACTCTATAATCCTTTTTTCGTCTATGGGGGGGTTGGGCTTGGGAAAACACATCTCCTTCAGGCAATCGGGAATGAGGTAAAAAAAATACACCCCAATTACCGTATTTTATACCTCACATCTGAAAGGTTTATGAATGAGCTCATCACACTCATTCAAAACCGAGAGCCCCTTGGGGCGTTTAAAGAAAAATATCGTGCGGTTGATCTTTTAATTATTGATGATATTCAGTTTATTGCGGGAAAGAATAAGACAGAGGAGGAGTTTTTCCACACATTTAATGTGCTCTACGAGTTAGGTAAGCAGATTGTGTTTTCATCCGACAAACCCCCACAGATCATTCCAAATTTAGAAGCACGGCTGCGCTCACGTTTTGAGGCGGGGCTTATTGTTGATATTGGTCAACCTGAATATGAGTCACGCCTTGCAATACTCAAAGCAAAAGCGCTTGAAAAGCACTATATTCCCCCGGAAGAGGTGTTGGAATATATTGCGTCTCTCATTCAACAAAATATTCGTGAATTAGAAGGAGCGTTGAATATTTTAATTGCAAAAACCCGTCTCCGTACCCAACCACTATCTATTGATGAGGCAAAACAGACACTGGAGCAGTTAAATCTCCAAGCACAACGTGTGGTCACTACGTCGCAGATTTTAAAGACGGTGGCTGAATTTTTTGGGATTGAAGAAAAAGATTTGTTCGCGAGAAGTCGTAAGAGGGAGGTGGTAAAACCCAGACAAATTGCGATGTACTTGCTTCGTGAAGATTTTCATGGATCATATCCGTATATCGGACAAAAATTAGGTGGGAGAGACCACACCACCGCATTACATGCGCACGATAAGATCACAACGGATTTGAAAAAGAATGGAAAACTTGTGGAAGAAATTAGACTCATCAGGGAAAAGTTGTACAAAACTTCTCCGTAGTAATGAGAAAAAATCGTATGGGGAATTTTCTTCCAGTCTTCATCCACATCTTATCAGTGGTGTACAAATAAAAAAGAATTGAAATACCCTTGTAGTAACATAATATTTATCCTTCCACACATATGCACGTAGGTAATAATAGTAATAAGTATTTAATAAAGAAATAATTATATTATTACTATGCAGTTTGAATGTGTTGCTGAATATTTAAAGAAATCTGTAAGTATTGTTGAGCGTGTTGTTGGAAAAAATCCAGCCGTTCCAATTCTTAGTACCATTCTTTTTACATACGAGCAGGGTAGAGTAATTATTGCAGCAACAAATCTCGAAATTGGGGTTGAAACATCCTTTCCTTGTTCCGGGGGGAAATACGGAGCGATAGCAATCCCTGCGCGTGTATTTTCGTCATTTCTCCTTGGTGTTGAAAATACCGCAAACCTTATTATTGGTCTTCATAATCACCAACTCACTATTGACGTTCATAATCAGCAAACAAAATTTCAAACACTTCCCACAAATGAGTTTCCTCCATTTCCCACACAACACGATAGTGCGGTCATTACCGTGCACCGATCATTATTCATTGATGCAGTAGGAAGGGTTGTTGTTGCCGCGTCCCCATTTAATATTCGTCAAGAGCTTGGATCGGTACTCTTTCGTGTGAGGCAAGATCTCGTGTGTGTTGCCACAGATAGTTTTCGATTAGTAGAGGTACGTATTGCTCCTGGAGAATTTACCACGACCGAGCGGACGCAACAATTTATGATTCCCGTACATGTTGTTGATGAGTGTGTACGTATTTTTAAAGAAAGCGCAGATGAAACGATCGCGCTCCACTTTTCACCACAAAGCGTCACTATTCGCTCTAAAGAAACCACCGTCTATTCACGACTCATTGATGGGGTATTTCCCGCGTATGAAGAAATTATTCCAAAACAATTTATCACGGAGTGTGTGGTGGATCGCCAAGAACTCTTACAGCACCTCAAGCAGGCGAAATTATTTTCTGGGAAACTCCACGATGTATATCTCTCATTCACATCAGATGGAGGTGTGTCCATCACCTCCGAAAGTCCTGAGGTGGGTCAATACCACGCCGCGCTCCCAGCGCACATTACAGGGGAGGGGGTGAATATTACACTGAATTGGAAGTATATGATTGATGCGCTTCAAACATTTACGGAGCGAGAGGTATTTATTGGGGCGAACAAGGGAAAGGATGCGGTATTATTTAAAAACACCTCAAGTACTCACAAACACATTATTATGCCGATGCGTGGTTTGAGAGAATAATGTTTCAATCTCTCGAATCATATTTTCAAAAACACCGGCGTGCGTTCGTGCGCACACAATATACAAACCCTGCCAATATTCAGGGTGTACTCAATCAAATCTTTGAAGAGCTCCATGTTCCTGTGAAAGTGGATGAAAAGCGTGTGATGGTGAAAAATAGCACCATTATCATACAAGGACTATCAGGTGGGGAGCGTCATTTGATTGTAAAAAGAAATCAGGAACTCTGCACACTTCTCTCGTCCCGCACCGGAGGCGTGATTACGGACGCGCGATTTCAATAATTGCGCTGACAGAACCACGATTCTCCATAGTGTCATACATACGCACCTGGAGATCCCCAGAGGCATCTTCGCCATCTTCTGATTTTGGGATTTCAAAAGTAATCGATGAAAAATTGCTCGTTTGGGATTTGATAAATTCACCATTCCAAAATATATCCAAGTGTTTAATTGGGTATGTTGCGGTTGTTCGTAGTCCCACCGAAAAAGAAACCCCCGGAGGTACTGGACTCGTGGGAAGGTTCAGTAGTTTTCCGGTCGGTTGAAACTGTGGAAGATGCACATCGTCCGTCTCCATAGGAATGGAGTTCAAATTTGAAAGCCCTTGTGCGGCAGCCCATACTGCGACGGGCGCCTCCCAGTTACGATATTGTGGATCAGACGCGGGGTTTGTTGGGACGGGTCCACGCGGCGTGTCCTTATCAACCCAATGGAGAATATCATGGATCTCCTGAATAATTCGCTCTTCTCTCACGTCCTCCGGAGTAAATTCAGTCGCAAGCTTTCCAGAAATCCTATCAATGGTGTATATCCGTGAACCCCTCCACTCACCGTTGAGTACTGGTTTTGTTACCGATGCATCGGGTGTATACGTTTGAAATACTTCATGGGGATATTTTGTCAACGCATAGTCCATAAATTCTCTCCACAGCGGAGCGACAATAAATCCCGCAACTTGTTTGATGACCGGAGAGTTATCATTATTCCCAGCCCACGCCCCCACAACCACGCCACTGCTATACCCAACAGTCCACGAGTCTCGAAAATCATTCGATGTTCCTGTTTTAACCGCTACGTCCCCTGCAGGGAAATAGAGTGGGGACTCGGCGCCAAACATTGGTGTACGCGCCCTATTGTCCGAGAGCACACTGGATATTGCGCTCGCGGTAGATGGTTGTAACACAGGAGTGCTGGTGACTTCCTGTTCATACACCACCGATCCGCTATTTGTCTCAATTTTCAAAATTGCGGCGTGCGGGACAAATACCCCATTATTTGAGAATGTGGCATATGCATTTGTTAGTTCGAGTGGTATCACCTCGCCACCCCCAAGGACGAGCGAGAGTCCGAATCTACTTGGATCGGTAAGTGTGGAGATGCCCATTTTTCGCGCAAGCGTGAGCACCGTATTCATTCCTGTGAGATAGAGTACTTTTACCGCAGGAATATTGATTGACTGTGCGAGCGCATCACGCAGCATTATCGGGCCTCTGAATTTCAGGTCATAATTTTGCGGTGTGTAGGACGCAGAGTTAATGGTAGAAAATTCCGTTCCGAGATCAAAGACTACTGTTTCGGGAGTGTACCCTTTTTCAAAGGCGGCGGCGTAGACTATAGGTTTAAATGATGACCCTGGCTGGCGACGAGCGAGGGTGACGTTGTAATTTCCATCATGATCAATGTCAAAATAATCTCGTGACCCAACCATCGCAAGAATTTGCCCCGTTTTTGGTTCGAGCGCCACGAGACCCGCATTTGTTGCGTTGAAATTTTTTGAGTTTGATTCGGCGTATTTTGCAACCACCTCTTCTCCGCGCGCCTGCATCTCCACATCGAGCGATGTGATTACTTTAAATCCCTGCTGCTCCACCTCGAGCTCCGGGAACTCTTCTTCAAGAAGTGATCGCACGTACATGACAAAGTGTGGGGCGCGGATACCGCGGGCGGACGGCGCGAGAAATGTCACTGATTCCTTCAGTCCCGCAGCATATTCTTCGTCAGTGAGGTAGTGGAGATCTTTCATGCGGGAGAGCACTAAATTTTTCCGCTCCTCAAGGAGATTGCGATTATTACCGTACGGAGAATATCGTGTTGGGGCGTTAGCAATTGCTGCAATGTATGCGGATTCCGCAAGAGAAAGTTCAGATGCGTGTTTGCCAAAAAATGTTTGTGCGGCTGATTCAATACCATACGCATTTGATCCGTACGGGATTTCATTGAGATACAAACTAAGAATCTCGTCCTTCGCGTACACGGTTTCGAGCTTCAGTGCGATAATGGCCTCTTTCACTTTTCGTATAATGGTCTGGCGCGGATTCAGGAGCGCATATTTTACAAGTTGTTGTGTGATGGTGGATCCTCCTTGCTTAATCTCTCCCGAGAGAACATCAACAACGAGTGCGCGAAGAATTCCGCGGATGTCTACGCCGGGGTGTGAGTAAAAATCCGCATCTTCAATAGCAACGGTTGCATTTTTAACATTACGCCCAATTTCTTCAAACGGCACCACGGTGCGACGCTCTTCTCCGTGAAGTTCCCAGAGGAGAATTTGACCAGTGCGGTCGTAAATTTTTGTTGACTCCACCACCTCACGCTCAGAAAAACTTTCGATATTTGGGATAGAAATAAAGTAAAAGAAAAGCACGAACACAATCATCCCGGAAAGCAATAACCCGCAAAGGAGCACCGCAGCGGAGAGCATGGGATGTGCCCGTATGGTGTGCGTGATTGTAAATGTGCGGCGCTTCATAGGGAAGAGAACATACCCTACCTGCGGGAGGGTACATCCTATTGTTTATATTAAATCTTCGTCAAGCACATCCTCGGCGTCTTCGGCGTTCTTTTCCACCACTAACGCTTTTTCCAATGCTTCAGTTTCCGTCTCTTCGACTTCGTCTGGCATGAATTCCTCAAACTGATCCATATAAATGATATGTGGAGGGGGTTAGTAATCAGTGCCCTATTCTTATCAAGAACTCGCGTGGGTGTAAAGAGTGTATTGTGTGTGGAGTATGTGTGGACAACTCAAGGACGATACAACCGTTCTGCTGTAATAGCAATTGCGATTGCGTCCATCACGTCGTCTTGAGTGATACCTGACGGACGAGAAAGGATGCGTTCCACCATATGCCGTACTTGCACTTTCTCCGCGCGCCCATGTCCGGTAAGCGCGAGCTTCACTTGATTGGGGGTAATGTCCAAAATAGGAACAGCGTGTGATGCGAGCAGTGCGAGCACGGCGCCGCGCGCCTCTGCGACTCCGATGGCAGTTTTTACATTTTTTGCCATATAAAGCGTTTCCACCCCAGCGGCACTTGGACTATACGTCATAACGATACCAGCGAGCGCTTGTTGCGCGGTCCACAGTCGGTCAGCGATGTGCTGCGTTGCAGGTGTTTCAATGAGCGCAGCGTACACGAGCGTAATAGTACCGTTACTACCCAAAGAGACCACTGCGACACCAAGTCTGCCATATCCAGGATCAATTCCGAGAATATTCATTCTCCGGCGTCGTTGGTGTAAATATCCTGCACATCGTCGTGATCGTCAAGCGCGTCCACCAGACGCTCGAGCGTGGCACGATCTTCAACTCCAAGTGTTATCAGGGAGTATTCTTTGGGCTCCCACCCCTCGGCCGTCTTATCGAACGCCCAAAGAACGCTGCCGGACTGGGCCCACTTTCCCCCAACAGCTCTCAACAGATGTTTTATTTCGTTGGAAGTGCGATTATTATTGTCGGTGATACCAAGGATTAGTACCGCCACACCTCCCGGTCCGTACGCTTCATAGAGCACGGAAGACAGCGTTTCCTCTCCCGCTCCCGTCGCTTTTGCAATCGCGCGGTCGATATTGTCACTTGGCATGTTCAGTGAGCGCGCCTTCTCGATCGCGGACGCAAGTGTCGCATTCCCGCTCGGATCCACTCCCTTTTCACGCGCCGCTATCGTGATGGCGCGTGCAAGCTTTGAAAATAACTTTCCGCGACGCGCGTCGGTAGATGCCTTTTTATGTTTAATTTGTGCCCACTTGGAATGTCCCGCCATGATGTGTTGCTTGTCTTGCGGTCATAATAATAAGTTCTCGGATACGATCAGCGTTTGGCACGTCGCGAACTATAAAACTTTTGTCACCCGCCGTATGAATAGTGATAGTACCAAAGTGGAGCATGGTTGCAAGAAAGGTGGGCGTCTCAACGGTAACGTCCTGAATATTTTCCACGCCGAACTCTGATATTTCTCGATGAAATAAACCGCGCTGCTCAATATCAATAACGCGCTCATTCGTAAGAATCCACACGTCGAGCCAATAGAATACAAGCTCTGTTAGTAAGGTCGCGGCCAGGATAAGCCACAGGAGTGTCAGCACAAAGAGCCCGAGCGTGCTCGAAAGCGCCACGATGAGGAATGGAGAGATGCTTGCGATAGTTAATAACATAGCGGGAGGAATGATTGCGATGAGGAGTGTGGAGACAATAGGAAGAATGAGCACCGCCCAGTGTCGATGCATAATTGTAACCACGCGTTCGGTATTGCGAAGCGTAATCATGGGGTAAGGGTAAAAGAATTCCACGGAACTTGGAAAAACGCAACAATCGCAATCGCTATTATCACAGTCATCAGCGGAATCAACACGTAGAGGAGACGATGATGCGGCTCACCGGGGACTCGATAGGTATGAAGGTGCCACAAATGAACACCAACAAACAGCACGTAGAGAAGTAGAAACATGACAAATGCGATGAGCGCAGGGGTGAACATGATTATGAGGCAATGAGCGGGGGCTGTCCTTCGGGCAACCCTATGCCGAGGTGGGCGTATGCATGTGCGGTTGCGAGTCTGCCGCGGGGCGTGCGCTCAATAAATCCCAGTTGTAATAAGTACGGTTCATACAACTCCTCGATGGTGCTTGCGTCTTCGGATATTGCCGCCGCAAGCGTGCTGACTCCCACGGGACCCCCACGAAACTTCACGATCAGTGCTTCAAGAAGTCTACGATCTTCCGCATTCAAGCCCTGTTCATCAATATCAAGGAGTGTGAGTGCTTTTTGAGCATCCTCGGTGCCAATACGCTGACTACCCGATACCGTTGCGACGTCTCTGCAACGCTTCAGTAGTTGATTTGCGATACGCGGAGTGCGACGGCTCCGAGCGGCAATGAGTATAATTGCATCATCATCAATCACAATATTGAGTACACGCGCAGATCTTCGCACGATACGCTCAATTTCTTTTACGTCATAAAAACTCAATCGGTATGCTCCGCCAGAAAAACGTGAACGGAGCGGACTTGAGAGTAATCCCGCGCGCGTAGTTGCTGCAAGAAGTGTGAATGGAGGAAGATCAAGTTGTATGGTGCGCGCGGAAGGCCCCTTGCCAATAATAATATCAATAGTGCGCGACTCCATCGCGGGGTAAAGTACCTCCTCGACGAGTTTATTCATACGATGGATCTCGTCGATAAACAAAATATCTCCCGGAGAAAGATTTGTAAGGAGTGACGCAAGATCTCCCACGCGCTCAATGGCGGGGCCGGAAGTAATTTTCATTTGGGCATGCATCTCTCGCGCAATAAGATACGCGAGTGTGGTTTTTCCAAGACCCGGAGGGCCGTAGAAGAGCACATGCTCAATTGGTTCAGATCGTGTTGCGGCGGCCTGAATTAAGATCCGAAGCGTATTCTTAATCTGTTCTTGGCCAATATATTCATCCCACGTCTGCGGACGGAGCGTCACATCGAGCGTAGATGAAAACCCAGTGGGGACGATATTATTTTCGGTGCTTGACATACAGGTATAATTCTGCTAACATTATCGTAGCATATTTACTGATTCCCTCCAGAAGCCTCTAGGTAATTAAGGTTATCCTTATCTGCTCCGCTTTTAGTACATGGCTGATCTGGCGTCCCGGCTTGCCGGGAAGTGCTGGGTCATTCCTCGAAGAGGCGCTCCGTTCCGTTTCGGCGGGACAAATTACCTAGGGACTTGTAGAGGGAATTTTTTATTTTTATAGCGCCACGAGCACGGTGCGCGCAACAAAAAAATATTCCAGGAATGCCTGGAATATTTTTTTCCAATAGATTTTATTGTTTGGGAATATATTATTCACTCCCCACGACGCGCACCACTTCTTCCAAGCTTGTTGCACCGGCAATCACCTTTAACATTGCGTCTTGATACATTGTGAGCATCCCTTGCGCGCGCCCTGCTTCAAAAAAATCTGCTTCAGATGGAGCGCCAAGCATGAGTCGCTCGACGGCATCATCAATGCGAAGCGCCTCGTAGACGCCGATTCGTCCTTTATATCCAATTGTCGTACATTCTTTACATCCCGGCGCGCGCCATACGAGTATCTCTTTTGGAATAATACTCGCGTGCACCGTTGGAATACTTTGTAATGCCGTCTCAATGCGGGCGCGCTCTTCAGCGTTCGGGGCGAATGATTGTTTGCAGTGACTGCACAGTTTACGTACCAAGCGCTGCGCAATAGCAAGATTGACCGCGGGAGCTATGATATTTGGTTTTACACCAATATCAATAAGGCGAGGAATAGTGCCCGCGGCGTTATTCGTGTGCAACGTTGAGAATACGAGGTGACCGGTCAGCGCGGCATGGAGCGCCGTTTGCGCAGTCTCTAAACTTCGGATTTCTCCAATAAGAATCACGTCCGGATCTTGCCTTAAAATTGCCGCGAGCCCGAGTTCAAATGTGTAATGTCCCGCAGCATCTACCTGTGTTTGCGTGATGCCTTGTAAATGATATTCGATTGGATTTTCAATCGTGATTATCTTAATGTCAGGTGACTGGATTTTTTTGATAAATGCGTAGAGGGTGGTGGTTTTCCCTGATCCGGTGGGGCCCGTAGTAACAATCATTCCATTTGGACGCTCAAGCTCCTTACTGATGAGTTCATACACCGGGCGCTGCATTCCAAGATCTTCAAGGGTAAGGGCAATTGTTTTTGGGTTCAGGACGCGCATCACGAGGGACTCACCATATGGACCAGGGAGTGAAGAAAGGCGCACCTCAATATCCGCCTTCGCTTGACGAATGGTGAAGCGCCCATCTTGTGCGCGATCGTGCACGTTAAGTTTCAGTTCCGCGACAAGTTTGATGCGCGAGAGAAGGAGTTTGTAAATTTCATTTGGAATACTTGTCGCCCCGTGGAGTACGCCGTCGAGGCGGTAGCGAAGTACGGTATGTTTTTCTTCTTGCTCTAGGTGAATATCAGATGCATCGAGTGCGAGTGACCCCGCAAGAATAAGCTCCAACAAGTCCGTTGCACGGAATTTCTCTGTGTTTTCTGCGGCGGTGGTGATAAGCGCGCCAAGTTCTTTAATCGATCCGACGGTAGCTTGAAATGATCGCAAGCGATCCACAGCAATATCCACGATACCGGGCGGCGCGTCGGACGCCTCAATAATTTCAGCATAGCGATTCCACACGTGTTCGAGTGATGGAATGGACGCTAAGTAGCTATCAACTTGATACCGCTGCGTTGCGAGCGATTGTATGAGTTCGCGGACCGCAGGGAGCTCCGGATTTTTAACCGCAACGCGCAGCTTTCTTGCGACGCGCTCAAAAACAGCGACGCCAACACGTCGCGCCTCTGATTCCGGAATCAGCTTGAGCGCATCGAGATCGATTGGAATGATGCGCAAATTAATATATGGAATACTATAGCGCTCCGCCATAACCGCGGCGAGCTTCTCCGCCTCCTCTAGGTGTGTACGCTGTAGTTTTGCGTTTGTATCGTCTGATCTCGAAAAGTCCGTCACGACTTTATTGTACCCAGTCCGAGAGTCAGCAGCAATTTACGTACGTTGCGCTCCGCTTCGGTAAACGAACCCATGTAGGGAAGCATCACGTGCGCACTACTGCGCGCAACACCCAATTGTGCAGCAATTTGTTGGAGGGTATGTTCATTACGTGAGTGCACAAGTCCTGTGACATCGCGTCCAAGTTCTTGCCAAAGCACCACAACACACTGCGGTCCTCCCGAGAGTGACTCCATCGAAGGAACGAGCGCCAGCGCATCGGTGGGACTTGATTCCGTTTTCAAAAAATCATCGGGAGAAATAAATGACCAGAGCGTGCCAAGCTCTAACTCTTCGCGCGACCTGAATAGCATTCGTGAGAGTAATTTCAGGTTTCCTGCCTTTGCAGAAGTTGCTCCAGAGCGCGCAATGGAAATATGCTTGTATGTTTTATTCGGGTACATGCGCTGAAGGGTTTCTTGTTCAGTTTCTGTATTTGGAAATCCCACGGTGATAATCAGGTCACACTCCGGGAGCGCTTCTTCAAATGTAAAATGCTGTGTGTCGAGTTCACGGTAACTGGTGAAATAGACGGTAAGCGCGTCTCCTTTGCGTTCGTAGCGAAGCTCTTCGATCGGAATATCCGCGGTATTAACGGTGAGCGCAAAGTCACGCGGCGGGAGTTTTTCATTAAAAAGCATATTCCAATGATCATGAGTGACTCCGGGGTTTCCAAGTAAATATCCCTTCTCCCCCGCAGCCTTTTTGACCGCAAATGCAGCAAGAAGCGCCTCGTGAGTGGGCGAAGGAGGGACGATAATACCGACAAAACGCGCCTGTTCGATGTCTCCTTTCAGATTATGCATGGATTGCTTATACCATATATACAGAAAAAACGCAAGTGCTGTAAGGGCTTTTTGGTTTTTGGCGACTTGACAGGTTTTTCCCGGCGTGTTGACAAGACTTACAATTCAAGGTATAATTACAACAGAAATACAGAAGTCCGCCTAGGTAGGCGAGGAGGACGACAAAATGATGGAAAAAATCATGGGGAAGTGGGCGTTGGGTATTTTCATCGCTGCGTTCGCCTCACAGATCGAGGCAGGGAGTAGGGCAATGAAAGCTTTGAAGAAGATCTTTGCAATGTTCATCATCGTCGCTGTGGCGATTGTAATGGTCATTGCGACGACGTCGCCGGCGGAGGCGCTTCTGGTGTGTAAGGCTCCCGGACATTGCAAGAATGTGTACGGAAGCGTGAACTCCGGTCGTAATCGGAGTTCGCGGGGCAGGAGCTACCACTACGGTAACTCCTACGATTCCGATGGGTCGTCCGGATCCATGATGGCGCTTGGCTCCAACGGAGGTGACACCGCCGTGAACCATCGCTCTAATGGCTCGCTGGTAGAGGTAAGCATTTGGCCCCCTAAGCTCTGCTTGTTGTGCTCGGAGAGCACAACCGAAGCGGCAGCCAATGATGGCGATAACGACGTGCCGCAAGGCCAGGTGATATCTGGCGGCGGACAAGTGTATTCGCGGCCATCACCAACCGTGTCACAAGCTTCCTACGCGCCACGGGACGGAAGCGTAACAACGAGTTGCGACGCGCTTGAGAGATCCTGTCAGGGTCTCGAAGGATGCGGAGCGCTTGTCGAAGAGTGCTGGGCAGAGCGGGGGCAGTAGCAATGCTACCCTCCCTAACAACTTTAAACGGGCGACTTCAGGAGGAAGTCGCCCGTTTTTCTTTTATATTGAGTTCGCATTGGTACGTGGTACGCTACGCGCATGCAGGTGCGTATTGCAACCACAAAGCGATCAGATTTTACCAAAGCAGTGCGTGTTTTTTCAGATGCGTTGCTTGAGCGCGCTCCAAATGTGAAAGGGGCCCTCGTGATATCACTCAATGGAGAGCTCGGTGCGGGAAAAACCACCTTCGTACAGGAGTTTGCGCGCACACTCGGTGCGCGCGGGCGCGTGCTTTCCCCAACCTTTATTGTGACCCGTTCACACGAGCTTACGAATGGTCCGTGGGACATATTGCATCATGTTGATGTGTACCGATTTGAATCAACGGCGGAACTAGACCCCATTGGTTGGAAGGAAATGGTGAGTGATCCGCGCGCCGTGATGTGCGTGGAGTGGGGGTCAAAAATAAAGGCCGCACTTCCTAAAAAACGCATTGACATTTTAATTGATGGCGGCGAAAAACCAGCACATCGCAAGCTTACATTCAATTTTTATGGCCTCTAAAAAGAAATCGACAGCGAACACGATTGTGCTTCTTGATACGCACGCGCTTATTCACCGTGCGTACCATGCGCTCCCTGACCTTCTTTCTCCCACGGGAGAGCCGGTGGGGGCGGTGTACGGAGTAGCAACGGTGCTCATGAAACTGATTAAAGAATTAAAGCCAACACACATCGCCGCGGCGTTTGATCGCGCGGAACCAACATTTCGGCATCAGGCGTACGAATCATATAAAGCGCAGCGACCAGAAATAGACGAAGCGCTCGTGCGCCAATTCGCGTCCGTACGAGAACTCGTAGCCGCGTTTAACATTCCGGTGGTGGACGCCCCAGGATTTGAAGCGGACGATATCATTGGCACGCTCTCAAAGAAATTTGCAGATAAGGGAAGTCGCATCATCATTGCATCGGGGGATTTAGATACATTACAACTTGTAGTGGGAGACCGGGTATGTGTGTATACGCTTCGAAAGGGAATTCAGGACACGATACTCTACGACGAAAAAGGAGTACGCGAACGATTTGGATTTGTGCCGGAACTACTCCCAGATTTTAAGGGACTGAAAGGAGATCCATCTGACAACATCATTGGTATTAAGGGTATTGGAGAGAAAACCGCCTCTCTTCTTGTGGGAGAATATGGCGACTTGGAACACATCTACAGGGCACTGAAAAAATTGCCGCATCCGAAGTGGTTAAAGCCGCGCATGGCGGAGCTCTTGAAGAACGGAGAAGAAGAAGCGCTATTCTCTCGCGAGCTTGCGCGTATTCGTTTTGACGCGCCGGTTGCTGTTTCCATAGATGACCTCAAGCTCCAAGTTGATACCGCACAGGTGTCTGATTTTTTTACTCGTTTTGGATTTCGGTCATTGGTACAACGTGTGCGTGATTTGAATGGTGAGCCAAAAAAGGAATTATTGGCCGAACAGCAAACGCTTCTTCATGATGCGCGGTCCACCACTATTGATGTGACGTCTGAAAATGAAAAAGATTTTTTTGCAGATACGGCAAAAGGAATTGTGGCAATCGCCGTTTCGGGAGATGGAGCGGTGGTCGCAACACAGACGAGTGAGTGGAGAGTGAATATGCTCCGTGCGGCGCGCGCATTACACGACACTCCCAATGCGTCCGATGTTGTTTTGCATGATGCAAAACCAGTATTGAAAGCATGTCTGACCGCTGACATTGAGGTTCCTCCGTATGCGGGGGATACGACGCTCGCAGAATGGCTTATTGATCCTCAACGGCGCACGTCGGAAGCGGAAGACCTCATTACCGCGTATGCACCACATGCGCAGAGTGGTATACGAGCGTTACAAAATGTACATGAGGAACAAATAAAAAAAATCACCGCGCAATCACTCCTTCCCATATATAAAGAGATGGAGCTACCGCTCACACCTGTACTCGCAGCGATGGAACACGTTGGGGTGCATGTGGATGTGCGCGTACTCGATGGGCTACGAAAAAGCACAGGAACACGAATCGCGGATCTAGAGGAGCGGATTATACGGTCTGCGGGGACGGAATTTAATATTCAGTCTCCAAAACAGCTCGGAGAAGTATTATTCGAAAAACTCGGGATCGGCGTAAAGGGAATTCGCAAGACGAGCACGAGCGCGCTTTCCACCGCGCAGTCCGAGCTCGAAAAAATAAAAGATGTGCACCCAATTATTCTATTGATACTCGAATACCGAGAGCTTACAAAATTACAGAATACGTATATTTCCGCGCTTCCTGATCTTGTGGGGAGTGATGAAAAAATTCACACCACGTATCAACAAACGGGGACCGTCACGGGAAGGGTTTCCTCGCACAATCCAAATCTACAAAACATTCCCATACGCACGGATCTGGGAATGGAAATTCGCAAAGCCTTTATTCCATCGGAGGGGTTTGTGCTCGTGTCATTTGATTATTCGCAGATTGAATTGCGTATTGCCGCAGCGCTTTCAGAAGATTCTGCTATGATGGACGCCTTTGCGCGCGGAGAGGATATTCACACCGTGACCGCCGCGCGTGTGAGCGGAGTTGATCCGAGTGTGGTGACAAAAGAAATGCGTCGTCAGGCAAAGATCATCAACTTCGGTATTCTCTTCGGGATGGGATCAACCGCACTCTCGGAACTTATGGGCACACCACGCACAGAAGCGAAAGAATACATGCAACGATATTTCAATGCCTTTTCCGGAATTGAACGATATATCGAGCGAACGAAAGCATTCGCGCGAAAACATGGATATGTAGAAACCGCGCTTGGGAGGAGGAGATATTTACCCGCAATCAATTCAAGGCAATTTCGCGCGTCACGAGAGGCGGAACGTATGGCAGTGAATATGCCCATTCAAGGAACGGAAGCGGACATTATCAAGCGCGCCATGATTGATATTGCGCGCGCATTTGATATTGTTCGGAGTCCTCTCGGGGATGTGCGCATGCTCCTGCAAGTGCACGACGAATTAGTGTTTGAAATTCGTTCCGCACGCGTGAGTGATGCACTGCCGCACATTGTTGCGATTATGGAAGGTGCGTCCAAACTCTCCGTGCATATGAAAGTAGATGTGCGCACGGGGAGTAGCTGGGGGGCGCTCGAAACATTTTCACAACACTCGTAAAAAAGTGATATAATTGCTCCATGTTCCTTGGTGAACGGCATATTCGTATGGACCGGGAGGGGAGAATCCTTCCACGGATGGGCAAGTCTCTTTTTGTCCGTCTATTCTTTTCACTGCTCTCGCTTGCATTCATTCCGATGATTCTCATCGGCCTGTTTGCATGGACAACATTTCAAGCGCTCATCAGCGCGTCAGGGGGAGTGTCGGTTTCAACCGAGCTTTCCACCAATCTCATTGCGCAGGGGATATACATTTTTCTGTACATTCTCCTTATGGCACTCTTTCTCGCGTATGTGATGAGTAGAAGTATTACCCAATCGCTTCGTACGCTCACGGGAGCAGTGGAACAAATCACGACGGGAGACTTGGATCTTTCATTTCGTATTACACGCAAAGATGAAATTGGCATTCTGGGGCAGTTTTTTAATGACATGATTCGCAAGCTCAAAGAGGTAACGGAACGTCAGCAATCTATTTCTAAAGTAAAATCAGAATTTATTTCAATTACTGCGCATCAACTCCGCACTCCGCTCTCGGCAATGAAGTGGGCACTCCACCTGCTTGAGGAGGGGGACCTTGGAAAAATGAACAAAAAACAAGAAGAGATTGTACGGCGTACATATGAAGAGAATGAACGGATGATTCAACTGGTCAACGATCTCTTAAATGTGGCGCGCATTGAGGAGGGGAGATTTGGATATAATTTTTCTGCATTGAATATCAATGAACTCGTTTCCTCCACAGTGAAGGAGCATGAGCTCATGGCGTCGCAAAAGAATATTGCACTTTCACTTTCACTTCCTCCGGAGCCATACACTATTTTTGCAGACAGGGAGCGACTGAATTTGGCGCTCACAAACCTCATTCGTAACGCGCTCAACTACTCTGTAAAAGGGATGCAGGTTTCGGTAGTGATGCAAAAATTAAAAGAGGATTATATACAAGTGTCTGTTGCTGACCAGGGGCTCGGGATTGCAGATGAAGATAAAGAGAGAATTTTCTCAAAATTTTTCCGCGGCGCGAACGTCGTAAAACAAGAAACTGCAGGCAGTGGGCTCGGCCTCTTTATTACACGGAATATTGTCGCCCAGCACGGTGGATCCATTTGGTTTGAATCCGCCCTTGGGAAGGGGACTACATTCTTCTTTACCCTCCCACTCGCGAAGCGTCTCGTCCCTCCCTCGGAGCACGCTCCAGTAGAAACAGCGGGGATATAGACGACTTCCACGCGCGGGTGTTAACCTATACCTAATCATTATGACGGTACCAACAGATAAAATCACCATTCTTCTTGTAGAAGATGATAAGTTTCTTCGCGATCTCATCTCTGGCAAATTAAAACAAGAAGGGTACACCGTGGTGGAAGGAGTGGATGGAGATGAGGGGCTTCGACTCCTCAAAGAGAAACAACCATCCATCGTATTACTTGATCTTGTGATTCCGGGAATTGACGGATTCGAACTCCTCAAGACCGCGAAAGGGGACACATCCGTCAGCGCTATCCCTATCATCGTGCTCTCGAATCTCGGAGCCAAAGAAGACATCGACAAAGCAATGGCACTCGGTGCGCACGACTTTCTTGTGAAAGCACACTACACTCCCGCAGAGATTGTGCAGACGGTGAAGGACATTATACAAAAGGCGTACAACTAACCACATGGAGCTCACGGTACTTGCCGGGACAGATGCGCGGCAGATTTTTCAACATGTACGGCGCATCATCGAAGAAGCTACTCAAAAACAAGAGATCATATCCGAGGTGGACGTCGACGAAGCAGGAGAGGAGGTGCTCGAAATACTCGCCGCACGTTCTCTCTTTATTGGGAAGCGGTGTGTGATCGTAAAAAATTTATTTAAGAACGAAGCGGTGGCTGACGCAGTATATGCGTGGTGGAAGACAGAGAAGCAGAGGAATGATCAGTTAGTGATTGTTGTTGTAAACGGCGAAAAGACGACCGCGCATCCAATGCTTGCATACGCAAAAAAACAGAAATATATAACTACGTACGATCTGAAGTCTGCCGGTGAGGAAGTGGGACGCCGCGAGATTTACCAGTTTGTCGATGAGTATCTCACAGGCAATACCACGCGAGTGCTTAGTGAATACGCATCACTGACACGAAGGGGTGTAAAAGCGCCAGAATTATTCTGGGCACTTCATTTTCAGGTGCGTTCCATGGTAAGCGTGCTCGAATATGCACGAAAGGGAATTTCAGAAGTGGAAATCATCGAGCGCACAAAACTCCACCCATATGTTGTGGGCAAGTGCGTTCGTATGTCGCGCACATTGCCTCCCGGATTTCTCACGCGCACGCTTTCCCGCCTGCGCGACATAGATCTCAAAATAAAAACAACACCATCGCAGTTTGATGATGTGTTTTTACAATTTTTATTAACCGCGTAGATTAGGATTTTTTAGCGGTCTGGCGAGCGATGGACGCCTTTCTGCGACTGGCGGTATTTTTTGAGATAATTCCGCGTTTTGCCGCCTTATCAATTGCTTGGTAGGCCTGCGGAAGGAGTTTTTGTGCTTCAGTGATGTCATGTGCGCGTACGTGACGATGAATGTCCTTCACGACATCTTTCATGGCGCGACTGCGGCGCAGATTAAACACGCGACGGCTTTTTGATTGCCGAAGCGCCTTCTTTGCGGAGCGAGTATTTGGCATGACTCACAGCGTATCATGGTCTTTCACATCTGGCAAGACTCCGTCAAGGGATTTTATGACGTCGCGTATTTCGGCGGCACGCTCAAAATCGAGCTGGTTGGCGGCCTCAATCATTTCTTGTTCGAGTTCTCGTTTCAACGCACGTTCCGAGAGCTCGTGCCGGTTCTTTTGAATAATTTTTGCAAGCTCCGCAGGGGTGCGCTTTTTTGATGCTCGAAATGACTCAAAGAGATCTTCTCCAACAGGCTTTCCAAGAGCAGTGGGCGTTATACCATGTGCCACGTTGTATGATTCCTGTAATTTCCTGCGACGAGCGGTCTCGTCGAGTGCGCGCTGCATGGAGCCCGTCACGCGATCCGCATAAAAAACCACGTGTCCCGTGGGATGCCGTGCGGCTCTTCCGATTGTTTGGATGAGTGTGGTGTCATTACGGAGAAACCCCTCTTTGTCTGCGTCTAAAATACAAATCAAACTCACTTCCGGGAGATCCAGCCCTTCCCGCAGGAGATTGATACCTACAATTGCATCAATATCTCCAAGGCGAAGCTTACGGAGAATGTCGGGGCGCTCAAGTGTTTTAATATCGGAATGTAAGTAGGTAACGCGAATACCTTTACCCTCTAGGTATTCCGAAAGATCCTCCGCGTTTCGCTTTGTAAGACACGTCACCAATGACCGCTCACTACGAGACGCACGTTCCAAAATATGTTGAGCCGCACTTTCCACCTGTCCTTCAATGGGCTCAATAGAGATAGTGGGATCAAGTAGTCCTGTCGGTCGAATGAGTTGTTCTACGACCGGGCCGCGATCCATCTCGAATGCGTTGGGCGTTGCTGACACATACACCGTCGTTCCCGTGCGTATTTCAAATTCTTCAAATGTCAGTGGTCGGTTATCGATTGCCGATGGCATACGAAATCCAAAATCAACAAGCGTTTGTTTCCGCGCGCGGTCTCCGTTATACATCCCGCGAATTTGCGGAAGGGTCATGTGGGACTCATCAACGAAGGTGATAAATCCTTTGGGAAAATAGTCGATGAGCGTATGTGGAGGAGTGCCCGGGGCGCGACCCTCGATATGGCGAGAATAATTTTCAATACCGGAACAATATCCAGTTTCTTTCAGCATTGCGATATCAAACATCGTGCGCTGGTTCAGGCGCTCTGCCTCAAGAATTTTTCCCTCCGCCCGAAGAGCGGTCACGCGCGCGTCGCGTTCCGCATCAATGTTCGTAATCGCGCGCTCCAGTTTTGTGTTTCCGGTGACGAAATGCTTTGCGGGGAATACGGTAATCTCCCGCGCTGTTTCCCAGAGTGGGTCGGGGAAGCTCGTTTTTCCAGTTTTGATGCGATCAATTGTGGATCCAAAAAGCTCAATACGTGTCACGGTGTTTCCGTCCGGAGCGTAGATTTCGACCAACTCGCCTTTTACACGAAAGGTTCCAGGTGTTTTTTCCACCTCATTTCTCGAATATTGGAGCATTGCGAGTGCGCGGAGCAGTTCGCTTCGTTGCACGGTCTCTCCCGTGCGAAAGTGCACTGCCATCGATCGGTATTCATCGGGATCGGCAAGTCCATAAATAGCAGATACAGATGCGACCACAATAACGTCCCTGCGTGTAAGCACTGCGGCGGTTGCGGCGTGGCGAAGTTGATCTAAGAATGTATTAATTTTTGCATCTTTTTCGATATAGGTGTCGGTGACCGGAAGGTACGCCTCCGGTTGATAGTAGTCGTAGTACGATACAAAGTAGTGCACGGCGCTTTCTGGGAAAAATGATTTGAATTCTTGGTACAGTTGTGCGGCAAGCGTTTTGTTGTGTGAAAGAATGAGCGTGGGGCGACCCAGTGCTTGAATCACATTTGCCATCGTGAATGTTTTTCCCGATCCGGTAACCCCAAGAAGTGTTTGATATTGAGTCCCTTCACGGATATGACTCATCAGCGCTTCGATTGCGCGCGGTTGGTCTCCCATTGGTTGATAGCTCGAAGAGAGTCGAAATAGAGTTGGTTCAGTATTCATGTGTCGGGTACACTACCAGTATGCAGGCAGGTCGTCATTTCAACAATTCAGGAGCGCAGGATCAATGATTGCACTACTGACAGGTGCCATTGCGTTTCGCGGAATGAGATACGTCATTCTTGATGTTGGGGGAGTAGGATACCGCGTGTATATGTCCGACCTTGATTTGGGTCGTGTGGGCGCGGAAGGTGCGGTGGTGTCGCTGCACACACATCTCCACGTCCGCGAGGATATAATGGATCTCTACGGATTTTTTACTCGGTCGGAACTTGAATTTTTTGAATCCCTTATTTCCATATCTGGGATTGGTCCGCGCTCTGCGCTTGGTATTCTCGGCGTTGGACCCGTGGATCAATTAAAGCGTGCGATTGCTGCAGGGGACATTCGTCACCTCACAAAAGTTGCGGGCATTGGTAAAAAGACCGCAGAGAAAGTGGTGCTTGAGTTGAAAGATAAGTTAAGCGGAGGAGCGGAACATGTGATGTATACAAGTGGAGACGCTGACGCACTCGACGCACTCGTGTCCCTCGGATATTCACAGGAGGAAGCGCGTGATGCGCTTCGTGCGGTTCCGAGTGAGATTATGGAAGTAAAGTCGCGCGTGCAATATGCACTCCGCGACTTAGGAAAAGGAGACCGCACATAGTTGTCAAAACAATATTCTCCTGGTACAGTGTGATTTGTGACTTCACGAAATCCCCGAAGCTGGAAAAAATTCATCCGCACCAAAAAGGCGGAACTTCGTCGTGCTGGTACTCCAGATGCAGACGTAAAAACCATCATCGCGAGTGAATATGCGCGTCTCAAAATAGCCCCAGCGGCACCCGTAGAGAAAAAACCTTCTAAGAAAGCAAAGGCAGGCAAAACAAAAAAAACTTCCAAGTGAAGTAATCTTGATATTCAATAGTCACTCGCAATCCTACTATGAGGAGCGAGAAACCCCAACCCAAACGCAAATCTACGCAACGCTCTTTTCATAAAGATGCAGCTGCATTTCGGCGCGAGGGAAGTAATCAAGAGGTCATCGCGATGCTCCACAATATTCGTTCCCTGCAAAATGTCGGAGCGATGTTTCGCACCGCTGACGCCGCTGGCATCCAAAGGATTATTCTCACGGGGTATACTCCGACACCACTGAATCTTCTTGGTGAAGTACGAACAGAGTTTGCAAAAACTGCGCTTGGTGCAGAGCGGAGCGTGCAGTGGGAGCAGAAAAAGAATATTTCATCCGTTATTTCACAGTTAAAAAGTGAGGGACATAACATCTATGCCATTGAAGAGACAATGGGAGCAAAAAATATTTTTACATACAGAACAAAAAAGCCCTGCGCGTTTGTTGTGGGGAACGAGGTCACTGGTCTTTCTCGCGCCGTGCTCGTGAAGTGTGATGCGGTACTCGCAATTCCGATGAAGGGAATAAAAGAGTCGCTCAACGTATCTGTAGCATTTGGAATCGCCGCGTACGAAATCGTAAAATAAAAAAAATAGACCCCCAGCGCCGTCACTGGGGGTCCTAAACTGTTCGCCTATTGGCTAACTACAAACTTGCCGTCCCTACCCTCTCTTTTTGGTAAATATCCGACCGGTTGTGTCGGTCAGTGTCCGCGCTCACGTCGACGCTTGTTGCGTCGCCCTCGTGTCCCGTCGTCGCTCTTGCGGAGTCGACGCTGGAGATCTTCCAAGTCCACTTCGGCGACACTGTTCCTGTCGCTCACCTCGTAGTAGGTGGCATTCGAACTTCTTGTGTCGTCGCACCAGATGGGCAACACCCTTCGACACCCATCTCCGAGTAACTCCTTCGGAACCATTCCGCTCATCCTCTCCATCCTCCACTGAAGATTGGAACGCCGCCGCAAGTGAGCCAAAGTTACGTTCGATATGGAGTATACTATGTGACGCCATATCTGTCAAGCGCGTGTAAGAAATAGTTGTGCTATAATGTAAAAACTCTATATATGGCAATGCAAAATAGTATTTCTACCATCACACTGACCACTACCGACAACACGCGTATTGTGGGGGATTACTATCACGGATCCACGAGTGCGGGTGTACTACTCCTACATATGATGCCGGCAACGCGTGAGTCATGGGACGATATTGCGCTGAAATTTCAGGATCATGGATTTCACGTACTTGCGATTGATTTGCGGGGGCATGGAGAATCAGAAGGGGGGCCGGATGGCTTTCGCTCATTTTCAGATAGACAGCATCAAGCGAGTATTCATGACGCGGAAGCGGCAGTGGCATATTTGAGGTCGCAAGGAGCCATCGAACTCCATGTGATGGGCGCGTCCATCGGTGCAAATCTTTCGCTCCAAATGCTCGCACGTGATGCTGACGTGGTATCCGCAATCTGTATTTCACCCGGCCTCGATTATTATGGCATCCGCACAATTCCATTTGCAGATAAGACGCGGGGAGATCAATCCATCATGCTACTTGCTGCTCGTGACGACACACGCATGGGAGAGGAGCAACCAGACACCATACTAAAACACATTGCAGATGCCGCACATGGACGGGCGCAAGTAGAAATTTTTGATGAAGGAGGGCACGGAACAGATCTACTAAAGCATTGGCCAGATTATGTCGGTACCATTATTGATTGGACGCAAGGGCACGAATAATATGGAGCACGATATTGTTTTTGACATAGAAACTGAAAAATCGTTTGATGAAGTCGGAGGGCGAGACCATCTCACCGATCTTGGTGTTACTGTGGTCGGCGTGTATTCATACTCCGATAATTCATATTATGCGTATGAAGCGAATGAATTTCAGAAACTGACGGAGGTACTCAAAGGCGCTCGCCGACTTATTGGTTTTAACATTCGTGATTTTGATATTCCGGTGCTTGCGCCGCACGTTGGTGTGAACCTTTTTTCGCTCCAAATGCTCGATTTGATGGACGATGTGGCGCGGGGCGCGGGGTTTCGTATTTCTCTCGATAGTCTCGCAAAGGCAACGCTGGGAGCTGAAAAGTCAGGACATGGACTCGACGCAATCACGTGGTGGCGCGCGGGAGAGAAAGAAAAAGTGAAATCATACTGTTTGCAGGACGTGCGTCTTACAAAAGACTTGTACGAATATGGCAGCCAGCGAGGCGAAGTATATTTCATTTCAAAATATGGAGGAGGAAAGGTCACAGTGCCGGTACGGTGGCGTGAAATTTCGCAACATGATGTGCCACATTTGGTGAAGCGCGCATATGACGAGCGCAAAACCATCGTGGTGAAGCTGTTGATGTCATCTGCGTCAAAGGAAAATCCAGAAACACGCGTGGACGTTACGCACATTGACCGAAAATCATTCGAGGGGTACTCTCACGAACGGAAGGCAACGCGCACGTTTCCGTTCGATGCGGTTGCTTCAATCACGCTCACTGACCACACGTATTTACTTGAACAAGATGTCCAACAAACACTTATCTAATAATCTGAATTTTATAAACTCACATGGTGAGCGTTTTTCGGTTACGTCAATGTTAGATGCGATGCGCACCTACATGGCGCATGATCCAACGCGGGACTATGAGATTGTGATAGGAACTGATTCTCGTGCCGGAGAGCGTGATGTTCAATTTGTTACATCGGTGGTGTTTCGCAGAGTTGGAAATGGCGGGATATATTTTTATACACGCACGGAGGAGCGCTCCGTTATGACCATGCGTGATCGTATTTGGAAGGAAGCCATGCGGTCTATCACGCTCGCTCAAGAACTTCGTTCGGTGCTGCGCGAGCAGTTTGGAGATGAAATTGTGTGGGATAAGCGTATTACATTTCAGCATATTCACCTCGATATTGGCACGCAAGGCCCCACGCGTGAACTGGTGGATGGTGTGAGTGGTATGGTGAAAGGATATGGTTTTGAACCGGTCATCAAGCCTGATTCCTACGGCGCTTTTGTGGTTGCGGATCTCCATACATAAACAGGGATCAGCCAGTAGGGAGTAGGGAGCAAGCATCCGTCCCTGTAGTTGAATGGATACAATGCCTCCCTCCGAAGGAGGTGGTGCAGGTTCGATTCCTGCCGGGGACACCATATATAAAAAGCATCCTGCGATGCTTTTTATATATGGTGTCAGGTGGAGGGATGTTTTGGTAACGACCAAAACCACGAGCCGGGGTCGAGCGATTGCAAGCAGGACGGCGCGCGCAATATGCGTGACCACAATACCATCATTAGAAATTTTTTACAGTTTCTGTTATAAATGAGTGGTTAGTTTGGGTGATTAGCTCTCCGCCAGTCGGCGGATGGTAGGGTACGTGCCGCAGGGCGGTACGCCCGAACGATTGCTACGGAGTAGCAATATACATCGTGAGGGTTCCAAATTTTACACATTCGTGACAATAGTGGGCGATTAGCTCAGTTGGTAGAGCAGCGCTTTTACACAGCGAAGGTCGTAGGTTCGAGTCCTACATCGCCCACCCAAAGAAACATCGGCGGAAAATGAAGAAGGGGTCGCC
>ERZ1292623.254-Hain-H51-01um-R1-254-length-59943-cov-6_pt1 | contig 54197 bp, 61 predicted proteins | sample MGYA00564398_ERZ1292623 | MGnify/ENA primary metagenome ERZ1292623 (study PRJEB36523, sample SAMEA6512633) | groundwater metagenome | collected 2019-01-07 | study: AquaDiva: Metagenomics assemblies of 32 groundwater samples
AATCTAACCAAATTTGAATGGCAAATCAGCCAAAGTTTCATCATCCCTTATAGGCCCAAGATTAAGTTTGTGTTTCACAAAATAATCCTTTACATATTCTTCAATTAATTCTTTAATTAAATAATCTAATTTATGCTTAGTTAAATAAGAATTAATCTTAAATCCATTAGTAGCTTTAAAAAGATCCCCTGGAAAATAACTAGAAAATTGCTCTACTTCTTCTCCAATAAAATGTGGTAAAAGAAAAATAGGGACTCCATATTTTTTATATCTGCATTCTAGCATAATTTCTTTAAGAGCATCTGAAAATACATAAAGCTCTAATTTATAATCAGAAACATTTATTTTAAAAGGATTTCCCCCTATAACTAATAAGTTCCTATTTAAATCAGAAATATTAGGCACATAATACCCCGCTATTCCAAAAGGTTTTTCAGGATCTCCTTTAATTTGTTCAAATTTTAATTCTAAACCCATCAATTAATTAAATAATTAGCTATTTTAAATATTTATCTTTTTTATGCTCTTAATTTCCTCTAAAGCAAAAAGCTCTGATCTTGAAAGCAAATCTTTGTTATCTTTAAATTTTTTAATCTGTTTTTCGCTTAAATTAGAATATAAAAATTTTTTATCACTTAATTTACGATCAAAATTAACTCCAGGAATGGAAATTGCAACTTCCATTCCTTCTTCTGCAAGTTCAATTCCTTTATTCTCTAGCTGAATTTTTTTAATTCTTCCAATTATTTCTCCGGATTTATCTATTAATTCTTGATTTCCTTTAATCTTTCCAGCTAAAATTCTTACACCAAAAACAGCAGGATTACTGTTTCTAAAAACATGTTGATGTAAAATTTGAATTTTAGATATATTTGCAAGCTCCATCATCCTATCTCTTTCAATTTCTTTAGATTTTTCTTCTCTAAATTTCTGTAGATTTTCAATCAATTTGTATATTACATTATCTTTTATGATTTTAACTTCATTAAAATTTACTTCATTTTCAATTTCTATATTAAAACCAAGAATAACTGCATTTATAGGATCAATTTCTAAATTTGCTTTTGCTGAAAGAATATCAGATTTGTTGATATCACCAATCCCTGCCTTCAATATCTTAATATTATTTTGTTTCAAAAGAAAAATCATTGCTTCTAAACTTCCTAAAGAATCAGCCTTTACTATAATCCCACTTTTATCATTTTTAATAGTTTCTGTCTCTTTTTTAAATTCTTCTCTAATTTCTTTTTCATTTTTATATTCCATAAAAGGCATTCCAGGAAGAATAGAAATTTTATCACTTAATTGCATTCTTATTCCTGCTGCTGCTGAAACTTTTTCAACAGTTTTAAACTGGAATGAAAGTGGTTTAATCTCCTGCAGAGATTTAACCTTTGTTTTTATTAACCCTTCAAAATTCGCAATTGCAATTTCGTCACCAACACTTAAAATACCATCATACAAAATTGCTTCAATAAAAGAAAAATTTTTTTCTCTTTTAATTTCTAAAACAATTCCTTTGGCTACATTTCCTAATTTTAATTGTTCTTTAAGAAATTTTTGAGATAGTCCGCATAAAACAAATAATATCTCTGAAATTCCCTCTTTTGTTTTAGCTGAACATGGAACAATTGCAATGTTTTTTGTAAAGTCTGTTATTTTATAAAAAAGATCTGCTTCAAAACCATGAGAATTTAAACTTCCAATAATAGTATAAAATTTTTCATTAAATTCCTCGCTTGCATGCAGAGTCTGCCTTTCAATATTTTCGTTTAAATTATCAGATATTTTTTTCCATCCCTTTATTTTATCTATTTTATTCAACGCTATAATAAAAGGGGTTTTATTTGCTCTTAATATCTGAATAACTTCTGAAGTTTGGGGTTTAATTCCTTCATTAATATCAATAACAAGAATTGCAATATCTGCCAAACTTCCTCCTCTTTTTCTAAGATTTATGAAAGCTGCATGTCCAGGAGTGTCAATAAATAAAAATCCAGGAATTTCCAAATTTATCTTACTTTTTTCAATTAAAGGACAAAGGGATTTTATATGTTCTGATGTAAAACTCGTAAATGAAATTTTTTGTGTTATATTTCCTGCTTCCTGTTCTGCAATAGAGCTCTTTCTAAAAGAATCTAATAAAGATGTTTTCCCATGATCAACGTGGCCTGCAACTGTTATAATTGGCTGGCGTAATTTTTGAATTGCCATAAAAAGAACACTTAAAAGAGATTTTTAAAACTATTGAGAAAAAAGGGCGTCTAAAGTCCATAGTTGCCCTGAAGAGCAAGCTAGCGAACTCTTCCACCCTCTATTTTATAAAGCAGGAGTTATATTTAAATTTTGTTAAAAAATTAGATATTTAAAAATATATTCTGGTTTTATAACTTCTCTAAAAAGTACCTTATACTCGACACCAGATATTTTTACTCTTTCAGGAATTTGTCTTGGATTCTCCCCTTTTCTAAATTCTCCTTTATAATAATTTATACTAACCTCTTTCGTATTTTTATCAATGTATTTAGATAAATAATAACCAGCTATGCCTCCGCTAGCTACTATAGGATAATGTTGGACAAGAGAGCCTCCAAGGCTTCTTGATAGATCTTTTCTTTCCCTAGATAAGGATTTTCTTTTTGATAACATTAAACCAGATTACAAATAGAGTTTAAAAATATTATTATAATAAATGATTTAAAAATATTTCTTGCTTCTCAAAAAATTTAGAAGTTCATTTTTTAACCATTTTCTGTTCTCATGAAGTACTCTAATTATCTTCTTCTAAGCAGTCTATATTGCATATCAAGCTCACAAAACCAAACCTATAAATACCATTACAAACTTGTTTTTTCATGAAACCAGAAGATGAAAAAACAGAAACAGAGAAATTGGAGGAAGAGATAGCAACGCTTCAAACTAAAATTAAAAACACTGAATATGATTTAAACCATATGTTTAAAGGCAATGAAATTATAGAACAAAAACTCCACAATACTAAAAAACTTTTAGAAGAAAAGCAAGAACGTTTAATTAAACTTAACCCTGAACAAAAAGACAAGCTTAAAAAGTTCGAAGCAAAAATCTTAGAGAAGAAGGATGCCCCAATTTCAAAAAACCAAGAAAAAATGATCCATGAAATGATAGAAGAAGAGTTTTTATAAATTATTATATTCTTCTAAGCAATCTATACTGCAAATCAAGTCTTATTCTTGAGTCGCCATTTTCACCTTTAGTTCCAAGATGTATTGAAGGACAGAATAATTTTTCAACTTTATAAACTAGTCCATCTTTTTCCAGTTCTGCCATTGAATATTTTGGAGCTTTTGCATCTTCAGGAGAACAAACTAAAACATTTTCCCCTGATGTCCTTAATCTTGTTCCTTTATTGCATCTATAACCAAAATCACATTTATTAATTAATTTTGTTGTTTTTTTATGATCTTCAGCTAGATGAGTATACATTAATCTTCCATCATCATCAAAATAAATTTCTCCATGGAAGCAATCAATTGAATCTAAATCATCTTTTGTTATATCTCTTGAGAAAATAGTTTTATCTCTATCAACAAGATAATTAACTAAACGGCCTATACTTATTGTGTTTTTTGAATCTCTTCCTATAGATACATTTCCCTTTTTAATATCTCCAAACCACATTTCAAGTGGGTCAAAGCCAGTGAAACAAGAATTATATCCCTCAGCTCTATTATAATAAACCATTGGTTGAATGTAAACCATGATTTCATCTAAGCCCGTGATTTTTTTAATATCTGGTTTTCCTGGAAAAGGTATGATTGTTCCCATATAGAATAAACAAAAGAATGTGTTTAAATACTTTTCTATATTAACTACTCTTAAGTAATATATAATAATCAAAAAAATAATAATTACTACTAAAATTTTATATATCTATAAAATAAAAAGACAATATGATAGACTTCAACAAACTTATAGATAATTATTTTTCCAGGGATTCTAGGAAAAAATCCATAGGAAGATATTACCCATCTGAAATAGGCGGCTGTTTAAGAAAAACATGGTTTTCCTACAAAATTCCAAAAGAAATCGGAAAAGATGTAATAAGAATTTTTGAAGCTGGAAACATGATTCATGAGTTTATCAGTGAAGTATTAAAAAGTGAGAAAAACCCTGAAATAGAACTTATTGAAACAGAGCTTCCTTTTATAATTGATAAAAAAGATTTTAAAATTTCAGGAAGAATTGATGATATAATTTTAGCCAAAATACATAATCAGAAAGCATTGATTGAAGTCAAATCAAGCAAGTTTCTCCCAAGAGAACCAAATGAAAATCATGTTTCACAACTGCAGCTTTACATGGAAGCAACTGGAATTAACCAGGGAATAATTTTATATATCCAAAAAGACAACTTGCAGGCATCATGGTTTAATATTAATTATAATGAAAAAAAAGTTGAAGATATTATGCAAAGATTTGGAAGTTTAGATCATTATCTAAAATTAAATAAAGTCCCGCCTGCTGAAGCAAAATTAAAAAAAGAAAAAAACTGGATGTGTTCTTTCTGCGAATATAAAGATGAATGTGACAAAATGCCATTGGAAGAAACAAATTTTGAATAAGAAGCTTTTATAAAGTTCTATTTCTACTGAATAAAACAAATTTTAAAGAAAAAATGGTTCATAAATTAATTAGAAAAATAGCGTCTGAAATAAAATATGACTATTATAAATTAGCTGGATATGAATTCATCACAGGAAATGAATTATTTACATGTTTATTTGGAGAAAAAGATGCAGGTCAATATAAAGCTCTTGTAAGGTCTCTTGAAAATAAACTAGATAAAGTAACTAATGAAGGCATTATAATGCTTGATCAATATATTGAAATATTAGAATCAAAATTAAAAGAAGAATATCGCGGGGGAAAGGTAGGAAAAATTAATAATAAAGTTATTGGTTTTATAACTCCAACCCACCAAAGAATTATTGAAGGAATAAAAAGGAAAATAGATAAAAGATTAAAACTTCCTAAAAAGAAATAATATAGTTTTAATAGTATCAAAATTCTTTAATATCATGACTCAAATATCTAAGGCAGTTGAAAGAAATCATGATCAAATAGTTAAAACTTTACATCCTTTAGTAAAAGAATGGTTTTTCTCAAAATTCAAAGAGTTTTCAATAACGCAAAAATATGGAGTGCCTGCAATTTGGGAAAGAAAAAATATTCTTATAACAGCTCCAACAGGCGGAACTAAAACTCTTACAGCTTTTCTTTCTATTTTAAATTATCTAGTTATGCTCGCAGAAAAAAATGAGTTGGAGGATAGGGTTTATTGTGTTTATACTTCTCCTCTTAAAGCATTAAGCAATGACATACACAAAAATCTTGTAGAACCATTAAATGAAATTTATGAAATTGCAGAGAAAAAAAATGTAAAGTTGCAAAAAATTCGTATCGGATTAAGAACAGGAGATACAACTCAAGCTGAAAAAGCAAAAATGTACAAAAACCCTCCGCATATTTTAATTACAACTCCTGAATCTCTTGCAATAATGCTAACAAGCTCTAAATTTATTAATTATCTTCAAAGGATTGAATTTTGTATAGTTGATGAAATTCATGCATTGGATAATAAACGAGGCACATATCTAAGCATTACTCTTGAAAGACTTAATGAAGTTTCAAGAATCTGGCCTGTAAAAATTGGCTTAAGTGCAACAATATCTCCTTTAGAAGAAGTTGCAAAATATTTAGTTGGAGAAGAAGAATATAGGAAAGTTGAAATTGCAGACATTCCCCTTAAAAAACAAATTGATATAGAAGTTTTAAGCCCTGTAAAAAACATAATTGAAGATGAAAATATCACTCTAAATATGTATGAATTAATAGACAAACTAGTAAATCAACATAAAACAACTTTGATATTTACAAACACTCGCGCAGGAACAGAGCGTGTTGTAAGTCATTTAAAAGACAAATTTCCTACTATTTATGGCGAGCATAATATTGCAGCTCATCATGGCTCTTTAAGCAAAAATATAAGATTTAGAATTGAAGAGCGCTTAAGAAACGGGGAATTGAAAGTAGTTGTATGTTCAACAAGTTTAGAGCTTGGAATTGATATAGGTTATATTGATTTAGTAATAATGTTAGGATCACCAAAATCCTCTGCTAGAGCACTACAAAGAATGGGAAGAGCAGGACATAGACTCCACGAAACTGCAAAAGGCCGTTTTATAATAACAGATAGAGATGATCTAATTGAATGCTGCATAATACAAAAAGAAATGATTGAAAAAAAGATAAATGAGTTATATATTCCAAAAAATTGCTTAGATGTTTTAGCCCAGCAAGTTTATGGCATGGCAATTTACAGACAATGGGATGTTGAAGAGCTCTTTAGCTTAATAAGAAAGTCCTACTGTTATTCAAATTTAAGCAAAAATGAATTTTATGATATTATCAGTTATTTATCAGGAGAATATGCTTTAGAAAAAAATAGTGTTTATGGAAAAATATGGTATGATCCTGAAACAAAAATGATAGGTAAAAAAGGCAAACTTGCAAGAGTTATTTATTTAACAAATATAGGTACAATTCCAGAAGAGTCTTATATTCAAGTTAAACTAGCTCCTGCAGGAGATCATATAGGAGTTATTGACGAGAGTTTTATGGAAAGAATGAAAAGAGGCGATGTATTTGTTTTAGGCGGAAATAAATATGAATATGCTTATGCAAAAGGAATGAATCTTTATGTTAAAAATGCTTTGCATAAAAATCCAACAATCCCCTCATGGTTTTCTGAACAGCTTCCATTAAGTTTTAATTCTGCAAATGAAATAAATAAACTACGTTTGCTAATGAAAGAAAAACTTGAAAAAAAAGAGACAAAAGAAAAGATAATTGAATTTTTGCAGGATTATCTTTATGTTAATAAAAATACTTCAGAAGCAATTTATAACTATTTTTATGAACAATATAAATTTTCTGAAATCCCAAGCTCAAAAATAATAACAATTGAAAGATATAAAGGTGAAAAAAATTATCTTTTGGTTAATTCAATGTATGGACGAAGAGTTAATGATGCTTTATCAAGGGCTTTAGGATATTTAATGGCTCAAGCAGGAGGAAGAGATATTGAAATGGGAATAACTGACAGCGGTTTTTATTTTGCTGGAGAAAGCCTGAAAATTGAAAAAGCATTCAATTTCTTAAATTCAAAAAATATTAAAGAGGTTTTAACAGAAGCTATTGAAAAAACAGATTTACTAGCACGCCGTTTTAGACATTGTGCAGCTAGATCATTAATGATAATAAAAACTTACAAAGGACAAAGCAAAACTGTTGGAAAGCAACAGATGAAATCCCATTTCTTATTATATGCTGTAAAAAAAATTTCAAAAAACTTCCCTATATTAAATGAAGCGCGTAGAGAAGTTTTAGAAGATGTAATGGACATAGAAAATACAAAAAAAGTTTTAAATTTAATAGAAAACAAGCTTGTTGAAATAAAAATTATAGATGTTACACTTCCAAGCCCTTTCACATTAAATTTAATTTTGCAAGGGCATAGTGATTTAATAAAAGTAGAAGACAAACAAGCATTCTTAAAAAGAATGCATAAACTTCATATGAAAGTTATTGGCGAGGATCAAATTTAATTCTTAAAAATGAATAATATTTTCTTTCAAGCCATAATGAAATCTTGCATAATCCTTCATGTATTTTAATTTTCAATTTACTATAACCTAATTGATTACCTGCTGCAATCCTAATTTCTTTAAAATTTGACATATGATAAAATTCTCCTAATTCTTCATTACTACAACTATCTGAATAAATAAGTGTCAATGCTGCTTGAATTCTTTTATTGCTATAACATGAATTATGTGTTAGATCTCTTAATTCATCATTAGACAAGTTTTTCCTAAAAATATCTATTTCTGTTTGAGCTATTTCATAATAAGCATCATTATAAATGATTTCATCTCCAGCAACATCTCCTAAAGCATTTTCTAAACCCATTATAACATATTAAAAAAGATAGTTTATAACCTTTATTATTCTAAATAAATTATGAACAAAACTTATGAATTTATAGATAAGGCACTATATATAAAAAAAGATGGTATTTTAGTATTTGGAGATTTGCATCTTGGATATTGGTATTCACTAAAACAATCTGGAAATGATATTCCAAAAATCCAATTTAAAGAGACAATGAAAGAAATAAAAATAATTTTAGATCATATAAAAAAAGATAATAAGAAACTAAACAAAATAATTTTTTTAGGAGATATAAAGCACTTTTTCTCATATCAAAAAATTGAAAAAAATCTTTCTTTGGAATTATTAAATTTCTTGGAAAAATATCTCAAAAAAGAAGATATAATTATAATAAAAGGCAATCATGAAACAACTAATTTAATTGGAGATAAAAAACTTGTTAATTATTATATTAAAAATAACATAGCATTTATTCATGGAGATAAAGAATTCAAGCAAATTTTTGACAAAAAAATAAAACTTATTATTATGGGACATTTGCATCCAGCTATTTCTTTAACAGATAGTCAAAAAATAAAACATGAAAAATATAAGTGCTTTTTAGAAGGCAGGTATAAAGGGAAAGAAGTTGTAATTCTACCAAGTTTTATTCCAAATGTTGAAGGCTCTGCAGTTAACGAGTATTTAGGTAACTCCCACTGCATAATTCCTGCAAAAACTTTAATGAAGTTTAAAGTTTATGCCATTGGAAAAAATAAAATTTATGATTTTGGAATATTAAAACAGCTAATAAAGAAGAGTTAAGAGAAATAACAACTAGATTAATAAAAGAATTAGAATAAATAATTACTAATATGTACTAAAAAAATATAAATAAGTTAAATACAACAATCTTTTTAAATTATTTATAATTATTAAAATGATGAATAAAAAACTAGTGCTTCCTTTAGTCTTAGGATTATTTATTTTATTTAGCTCTTTTAGTGTTTTAGCAGGTCATTATCCTGATTATAATAGCTATAATAGCAATAGCCACAGCTATGGCTCAAACTCACATTCTTATACAAGAACATATGAAAATTCTTACGATTCTTCTTATAATTACAACAGACATTATTCTCCTTCATATTCATATTATAGGTATGGATATGGAAATCCTACATATCAAGTTTATTGGGGGCCTAATCCAAGTGTAAGATATGGATACTATCCTCCGCACGATAGTTATGGATATTATCCTTACTATGATAGGGGGCATTATCCTATCGAATATTATGGAGATTATCACAGTTCTAATAGCTATAGATCTTACGGATATTCACAAACAACTTATAACAGCCAAAGTGCAAATTCTTATGGAATAACAAGCTACTATTATTATTAAAACTAATCAAACTTTTTTCTCTTTTAATATACAAATCTTACATGGAGAATATTTTCTTCTTTTGAAATATCCCTCGTTATAGCTAGTTTCTTGATTCTTTCTTTTTATTAGCTTTCTAAATCTGCATGATCTGTGATGATATATTTTAGTATCATCACTTCCAAAAAATTCATATTTTGGAATCTCAAGTTTTTTTCTTGGTGAAGTAACTGGAATGTAAATTTTCCTTTCAATTGGTTTTTCTAAATTACGAAAAACCTCCCTTATAATTGGTTTTTCAATTGTCTTAATAACCTCTTTAATAACAGGTTTCTCAATAGTTCTTATCTGAGTATGCATTACCTCACGCAAAATATGTGGTTCTAAAAGAAAAAATAAAATAATAGAATAAAATAAGATTAGAATAACTCCTAAAAATGAGGCTCCAGCCCTATCTAAATCAAAAAAAATTACACTTACAATTTCTATAAGAATGATAATAAGTCCTATAAGAAAAGCCCATAAAAAATTTCCCTCATCCCATCTCTTTCTTTCAATAAAAATGGGATGGGTTCTATGAACATAACCTCCATCACCTAAATCCATAATTTAAAAAGCAATTTAAAGTTTATAAATCCAATGATCAGCAAAATATCTTATAAAAAGTATATATTGTAACATAAAATCTTTTATAAACAAAGTTAAGACTTAAAAATAATGATAATAAACAAAAAATTCGTTATCCTATTGTTTTTAGTAATTTTTTTATTAATTTCCATAATATCTGCAGAGGAAAATTTTCTATTATGTTTAACAGATGGACAAGAAATTGAATTTTCAAAATGCAATGAAAACATGCAAGATTATAGATGTGAAGACACAAAATGCCATATTTGTGTTATAGAAATCTCTAGAGGAATTTATTGTCCTGTAAATATCGGTAATTGCAACTCTCAATGCATCCCATTAGAATTATATGAAAATGAAGATCCTATAATCACATTAAAAAGTCCTGTAAATTTTTATAGGACAAATGAAGGAATCTTAAATATAAAATTTGATATAACCAAAAATCATGAAGTAAGCTTTTGTGAACTAATAATAAATAATCAAATAGCAGAAAAAATAACTTTAATAAATCCCTCAAATGAATTTACACATAGTTTTAACGAAAACGCATATCTATGGAAAGTTTCATGTAAAACTCTAGATGGAAAAGTTATACTATCAGAACCAAGAACTTTATTCATAGAAAAAGTAATTAATAGCACAGAAAATACAAATTCTCAATCAAATAATCAACAAAATACAATTCAAAATAATTCTCAAGAAAATAATCAACAATCTGAAATAAGAGAGAAAAATGAACAGGATATTATTATAGAAAATTTAAAAAATCAGGATTTAAATGAAGATAATGTATTAATAAACTTATCTAATAAAAAAATAGAATTAGAAAATAAAAAAGAAAATTCATTGAAGAATATTGGAACTATAGTGATACTTTTATTTATAACAATATTAAATTTTGGAATATTAATTTTTCTTAACCAAATGATTATAAGAAAAAAATAATTAAATTTCTTCCACTATAATTGCTTCAGTAGGACATGCTTTTTCTGCTTCTTTTTCAAAAGTTAATTCATCAAATACTTCTTTTTTAACATGAGCTTTTCCATCATCTCTAATCTCAAAAGAATCTGGGCAAATAGAAACACAAACTCCAGAGCCAATACACTTATTATGATCAACTTTTATTTTATAACCCATAATTCATATTAGTAGCAGTTATATTTAAAGATTTGTAGTTAAAACTATTTTCCTCTTAAACTAGCTGTTTCTACAATTAAACTTGATTTGTCTTTTTTTAAAGCTTGCTCATAAGCAAGAACTATGTCCTTAACTCTATCTATTTTTATTACATCTATATTAGTTAACATTAACTTATAGGCTTCTGTATGATCTTGACAGTGTTGAGGTCCTGGATAAAGCGGGTCCTTACTTCCCAGCATTGTTCTTATAATAACTTTTGGATTAAACCGACCATCAGAGAGTTCATAAATTTTATCTAAATGATTCACTAATTGATTTGTAGCAAGAATCATGAAATCAATCCTTGGATAAATAGAAACAGGAATAAATCCCTCTAAAGATAATCCTATAGAAATACCCATTTGAACCTCTTCCATAATTGGAAGTTCAATTCTTTTACTTTCAGGAATATCTTTTACACTACCAAAAATTGTACTTCCCTTATATGAAACTGTTTGTCCTAGAAAAACAACTTTATCATTTTGAGCTAAAAGCTCCATTGCTTTTTTAACCTCATCTTTATAATTCTTTAATCCTTCTGCTATAAATTTATCCTCTGCAAATTCAGTCCACAACCCTATTCCATGATGGGGCCATCCCCTTTCATAACTATATTTTATAATTTTATTATCAGTATTTGAAGGAATTAATTTTGCATGACTAAAATTTCCATTTTCAGCATCATTAATTCCCCAAACTTCTTTTGTTGGGGTATAAACACTTAAATTATCATCTTCAATTATAAAAGTTATTGGCAAATTGTGATTTTCTGCATATTTTGTTACTTCATGAAAAACTCCTGTTTCAGAAGCCATATCTCCACAAAAAGCCCATACATGATCATTAGTTCCTTTTCTTTTAATTGCCAAAGCAGCTCCTAAAGCTATGGGCAATTGTCCTGGAACAATTGAAGAACTATAAAATTTATGCTCTTTATCCATAATAAACATGCTTCTTCCTTCAATAATTTGTTTTTCAATCCAATCTTTTTGGATGCCTTTTAATAAAGCATGATAATGATTTCTATAGGAAGCAAAAACCCAGTCATTTTTTTTTATTTTTTTAAAAATTTCAATAATTTCTTTTTCATTTCCTTTAGAAAGATGTATTGGGGCTTTAATTTTTCCTTCTTTATACAAATCACTTATTCTATTCTCAAAATCCATTAATTCTTTCTTAGTTTCTTCTATATTATCTAAATTCATTTAACCTGGAAATAAAACCCGTATTTAAATTTTTATATCTTAAAATCATTTTTTTAGCTTGTCCCAAGTTTCTTTGTTTTTTGCAAATTCGTAAATATATTTTAATATAAAAATCTCCCCTTTTAAAAAAGAACCAATTATTAATTTATAAGGATAAAAACTATAAAAAATATTTTTTTGAAGTATTAAAGAATAAAGTTTATCTATAAATCTCATATTAAAAGCCTTTACAAATGACTCGTAATTTATTTTATTAATATGTTTGATTCTTACCAACGGTATAGAAACAAAAATAGTATTTTTTTCGTTAACAAAATCAAAACCAGATTCTAAAGCCTGATTAAATTTATCAATATTATTCAAAAAGAAATCTTTTTTTACCATTAGTTGACTTATGTTAATTAGTTTATTGAAATCTTCTCTTGAAACTGTATGTAATACTTTTTTTGTATTAAATAATAAATAGTCTCCTAGGCTATTAGAATGAACGTAATAATCACAGCAACCAATATCCTTACCAGATTTTTCTAAAGCACTTAATAAGAAATGATTTTTATATTTTAAATTCGTAGAACCATTATTAAAACTAATATAATGTGCATCTTTTAATTTTTCTTTCAATTTTTCAATATTATCCATCTCTTCTGTTTTAATTTCAACCACGTTTTTTGCTAACTCTCTTAATCCAATGGATTCAAAATTAATTTTATGATTTAATGCCTTAGAGAAAAAATCAATGAATTGGGCTTCCCATGTGTAATTTTTAAGAACATAATGATAAAAGCTATTTTCTAATCTTTCACGTTCTTTTTCATTTTTTAAATAGTATTTTATCTTATATAAAAGTTCTTTTTTATCTTTAAATAAAATCTTCTTAGTTTCTCCCTTATTTCTAAAAAAGTCTATAATTTGGGGGAAATGTTCTATTAATAAAAAAGATTTACACGAAGGAACCTCAAAAATACGTCCTTTTAGTTGCCCGCCCTTTGATCCAGGAATAGCTCCTTTTGAAAAACTTATATTTATTTTTGATTCATTAATTACTTTTATAAAGTCTTCTGAATCCAAAAAACCACCATAAATTCCCTCTAAATCTTTATATTTATGCCATCCAGCTCCAAATAAATTTAATTTTATACCATTATCTTTAAGATATTTAATGTAATCGTATCTATCAGCTATTGGAGCCCCTATAAAAGTAACATCAAATTTTTTCTTTAGTTTTAATGGTTTAAAATAATTTTCACTTATCCCATGTAAAAATCTTACATTAGTTATACCATCTTTATAATAGTCATTAACGTCGTATTCTGAAGAAAAATTATAATCAAAAAATAAAGCATAATGTCTAGACCAATCATCATATCTCCATTCATCATCTCCAAATAAATTCATTACTTTTGTTTTAGGAGATAACTCTTTAACCTTAAGCAAAGTATCTATCTCAAATTCCTCATAACTTAATGTAAAAAGGATATAATCTGGTTTTTCTTTTTCTACAAGATTCAAAAAAGATTTATTCATAATATCTTTTCCATATTTATAATAAAAACTCCTTGGACTAAATATAATTACTCTTCCGAAAAGTTTTTTGAATAATGGGATCCAATCTCTACATTGATAATTAGTCTTAAGATCAACTCCCCAAGGACATAATAATATTGATTTATTCTTTAATTGTTTATGTATGTCTTTCATTAGTTTAAAATAAAAAGAGATTTTATAATATTAATTGTTATTTATAATATATAAAAAATGACAGCATCTGAGTTTCGCTTCTTTCGAGACTAATTTCAGACGTAATCAGCTTAACTTCTGTGTTCGGAATGGGAACAGGTGTACCTAATTACTATGGCTGTCTAAAAATACTTCTTCTTTAGTGTTTTTAAATCTTTCCCCTATTTTTTGTCTTTAGCCAAAATAGATAGAGCAACAGCTGCTAAAAACAAAGAAACATCTCTAAAAACAATGTCTATTGAGCTTAGATTAACTATCGTAATTGCAAATAATACAATGGCTGAAATAACTGAAGCATAATATGGTTTTTTATTTGATAAAAGCCACAGTCCTAAAATTATTTCAAAAACTGAAAAAGCTATCAAATAATAATTATCAGTTATGAAATTTCCTGGCAGAGAGTCAGGAATAAATCCAACCCAATTTTGTGGAGAAATAAAAGATGAAATTGCTGCATAAATAAATGAAAATGCCAATGCAATTCTTAAAATCAAAGAAGCTTTTTCTATTTTATTCATTTTACTGCACAATTATTGTTCCCTTATTCCCTGCACTTAAATGATTATGATAGTTCCATGTTCCAATTTCATTAAAAGTAAATGAGTAAGATTCTCCTTTTTCAAGGCCTTTACATGCATCAAAAATTTGAGATTCTTCTAAAGTTCCACATTTTTTAATATCTGATCTTGGATAAACTGTATGAGTTGGGTGAATTGCTGAAGCAGGCCATGTTAAAGAATTTTGTTTATTTATGAATGTTACTGTATCGCCTTTTTTTATTGTTAATGTTGATGGAGAATATCCAGAATCTGTAAATTCAATTATATTTGAATTAGGTTGATTAATATTTTGAACTAGTTGGTCTTCCTCAGTTATTTGATTATCAGAGATGTTTTTTGACGAATCTGTTTTTTGAAAATAGAAAAAAGCACCTAATATTATTATGATTATAATCAGCCCAATTAGTAATTTTCCCATAACAATATATATTATTGCCCTTTTTAAAAGTTTTTAAACTAATAATAATTAAATATAAAATGAAAAAAGAAGTGATAAAATCATCTTTAGGAATCTTGCTAATAATTATATTCTTCATCCTTTCTTCTTATCTTATTAAAAATAATATATATAATATAAACTCCTATTTTAATTACGGTTTTATAGGTGTTATTATTTATTTAATTATTATAATATTATCTATTGTTGTAGCCCCTATAAGTGCTATTCCATTTATTCCTGTAGCATCAAATCTATGGGGATGGAGAACTACTGCACTATTAAGTATTTTAGGATGGACAATTGGAGCTATGATAGCTTTTACACTTGCAAGAAAATATGGAATAGATTTAGTAAAAAATTTAATTGATTTAAAAAAAATCCAAAAACTGGAAAAATTAATTCCTGAAGAAAATATTTTTTTAACAATTGTATTGCTTAGGATGGTAACTCCAGTAGACGGAGTTAGCTATTTTTTTGGATTATTTTCTAAAGTTCCTTTTAAAAAATTTACTTTAGCCACAATTATTGGAATAACTCCTTTCTCATTTATAATTGCATATCTTGGAACAGTTCCAATTAGTTATCAAATTTTGGTCTTTTCTATAATGTTTATTGTCTTATTCTCTGGTCTAGTGACAGCCTATTACATTAAAAAAAGAAAAAATAAAATAATGAATATAATTTAAACAATTCACTTATAAGTGGTCAGAAATATTTAAATATTAGTTGTTTTTAAATAAATGAGATATACAACAGGATGTAGAGTTAAATGTATAAACATACAATATATTGTATGTTCATTATATTATGAAATGTATATTTTGTGGCCATAAAGAAACAAAAGTAACTGATAAGCGTGATACGGGGGAAGGCACAAGAAGAAGACGGGAATGCCTTAAGTGTGAAAAAAGATTTACAACCCATGAAAAAATAGAGCCTTTAGATATTTATGTTGTAAAAAAGGATGGAAGAAGGGAATCTTTCAATCGAGATAAAGTCTTCCTTGGAGTAATGAAAGCCTGTGAAAAAAGAAACATAGGTCACAATAAAATTGAAAGTATTATAAAAGAGCTTGAAGATAAAGTAAAAAATAGAAAAGAAGTTTCAACTAAAAAAATAGGGGAATTTGTAATGAACAAACTAAAAAAGCTTGACAAGGTTGCGTATATAAGATTTGCATCAGTCTATCTTAATTTTGAAGATCCAAAAGACTTTAATGGTATAATAAAATAAGTAAAGGAATAATGGTTGAATTAATGGTTGTAAAGCGCAATGGAAATGTAGTGACATTTAATTTAGATAGAATAAAAAATGCCATATCAAAAGCCATAACTTCTACAGGAATAACAATTCCCGATGAAAAATTATTTGATTTGGTAAATAATATTTATGAAGAAATAGATAAAAGATTTATAGAATTTTATCCTAATGTTGAAAATATTCAAGACATAGTTGAAAAACATTTAATGAAAAATGGTTTGTATGAAGTTGCTAAAAACTACATTATTTATAGAGCTGAAAGACAAAAATTAAGAGATCAAGAAAAAGAAAAAATAATACAAAAAACTCTTCTTGGTAAATTAATATTAAAAAAAAGAGATGGTAGTATAACTCTTCTAAATCTAGAAAAATTAAAAAAAACTGTTTTAAGATGTATAAATGGTTACGAAAAAGATGTTTCAGCTGATTTAATAATTAGAGAATCTATAAAAAATCTTTATGACGGCATGTCAACAGATGAAGTTGATAAAGCTATTATTCTTGCAACAATCCAATTTATTGAAAGAGATCCTGCTTATGACAAAGTTGCAGCAAGATTTTTCCTTCAAAAAATTTACAAAGAAGCTATTGGTGAATCTTTAATCAATGAAACTATAGATGAGATGTATAGATCTACTTTTATTAAAAACATAAAAATTCTTGCAGGAGAACGGTTTTTGGATAAAAGAATAATGGATTTTGATTTAGAATATTTAGCTAAAGAGATTAATCCTGAAAGAGATAATTATTTCGACTATATTGGTCTTGAAACTTTATATGATAGGTATTTTATAAAGAAAAATGGAAAGAGAATGGAACTTCCACAATTATTTTGGATGAGGGTGGCTATGGGATTGGCTTTAAATGAAACTAATAAAAATGAAATGGCTGTTAAATTCTATAATGTTCTTTCAACTATGAAGTTTGTTAATTCTACTCCTACTTTATTTCATGCTGCAACACCATATCCTCAATTAAGTTCATGTTATTTAACAACTGTAGAAGATGACCTTAATCATATCTTTAAATGTTTAAATGATAATGCACAGCTTTCGAAATGGGCTGGAGGTTTAGGAAATGATTGGACTAATTTAAGAGCTACTGGTGCAATAATAAAGAGTAGCGGAGTTGAATCACAAGGAGTTATTCCTTTTCTTAAAATAGCAAATGATGTTACTGTAGCAATTAATAGAAGTGGAAGAAGAAGAGGAGCAACTTGTGCTTATCTTGAGACTTGGCATTTAGATATTGAAGATTTTATTGATCTAAGAAAAAATACTGGGGATGAAAGAAGAAGAACCCTTGATATGAACACTGCCAACTGGATTCCTGACCTTTTTATGAAAAGAGTAATAAATGACGAGACATGGACTTTATTCTCTCCAGATGAAACATCCGATCTCCATCATTTATATGGGAGTGCATTTGAAAAAAAGTATCTAGATTATGAAAAAAAGGCTCAAAGAGGTGAACTAAAGAAACATAAAACAATTCCTGCAGTTAAATTGTGGAAGAAAATGCTTAGCATGTTATTTGAAACAGGACATCCTTGGATAACTTTCAAAGATCCTTGTAATATTCGTTCTCCTCAAGATCATTGTGGTGTCATCCACTCCTCAAATCTATGTACAGAAATAACTCTTAATACAAGTGCAGAAGAAACAGCAGTATGTAATCTAGGAAGTATTAATTTAGCAAGACATATAAAAGATGGAAAAATAGACTATGCATCACTTGCCGAAAGTGTTAAAATTGGAGTTAGAATGCTTGATAATGTTATTGATATATGCTTCTATCCTACAAAAGAAGCTTGTACTTCTAATTTAAGACATAGGCCTATTGGATTAGGAATCATGGGGTTGCAAGATGCTTTATTTATGTTAAAAATACCATTCGAATCCAATGCATCTGTAGAATTTACAGATAAAACCATGGAATTTATTTCATATTATGCTATCCTTGCTTCATCTGAGCTCGCTAAAGAAAAAGGAGTATATGAAACATATAAAGGAAGTAAATGGGATAGAAACATTTTTCCTATAGATACATTAAAATTATTAGAAGAAGAAAGAGGGATGCCGATTAATATTTCTAAAGAAGAAAATTTAAATTGGAGTCCATTAAGAGAGCATGTTAAGAAATATGGAATAAGGAATTCTAATATTATAGCAATAGCTCCAACTGCAACTATTGGAAATATTACAAGCTGCTACCCATGTATCGAGCCCATATACAAAAATATTTATGTAAAAGCAAATATTAGCGGAGAATTTACAATCGTAAATAAATATCTTGTCAAAGACTTAAAAGAAAGAAAATTATGGAATGAAGATATGTTAGAGCAGTTAAAATATCATGACGGCAATTTATCATTAATTACAAATATTCCTGAAGATTTAAAGGAATTATATAAAGAAGCTTTTGACATTGATCATGAATTTGCTATTAAACTTACTGCAATAAGGGGAAAATGGATAGATCAGTCACAAAGCTATAATATATTTATGAAAGGAGCTTCTGGAAAGAAATTAAGTGAAATATATATTAGTGCATGGAAATATGGACTTAAAACAACATATTATTTAAGGACTTTAGGAGCAAGCCAGGCTGAAAAAACAACAGTAAGTTCTGAAAATCTTGTAGGAAGTATAAAAAGAAACGTAGAAGAAAATATTTCTGTAGATTATGGGGGGGAAAAAATAGATTCTAGTATAATAGAAATTAAAAAGGCATGTGATTTATTAGATCCAGATTGTGAGGCATGTCAATAAGGGAAGTATCCCTTAAGATCCCTCAGAAAAGTTTTAGATCAAAACCAATGGAGGCAATAATAAAACTTTTTGGAAAAGTTTTAGATCAAAAATAAATGTCAAACATGGAAATAATAAAACTATAATAAATAATTAAAATGAATATAATAAATAACCCAAAAACAGATCCAAATAAAATACTTCCAATGAAGTATCAATGGGCAAGACAGCATTATAAAAACGGAGTTGCAAATAATTGGACTCCTGAAGAAATAGCAATGCAAGATGACGTTGAACAGTGGAAATCTAAAAATCTTAGTGAAGCTGAAAGAAAATTAATTTTATGGAATCTTGGATTTTTCTCAACAGCAGAGTCCCTTACTGCAAATAATATTGTTTTAGCTGTTTATAGGCATGTTACAAATCCCGAGTGTCGCCAGTATTTATTAAGACAAGCATTTGAAGAAGCAATTCATACTGATACATTTATTTATTGCTGCGATACCCTTGGATTAGACCCTGAAGAAATTTATAATATGTATAAAACTATTCCATCAATAAAAGATAAAGATGAATTTGTAATTGAATTAACTAAAAGCATTTTTGATCCTAATTTTGAGACAAATGGGATAGATAATATACGCAAATTTGTCCATGATTTAATTGGTTATTACATTATTATGGAAGGGATATTCTTTTATGCAGGATTTGCTATGATACTAGCTCTAAAAAGACAGTATAAAATGATTGGAATAGGAGAACAATTTGAATTTATCATGAGAGATGAAAGTTTGCATTTAGCTTTCGGAAGAGATTTAATTAATACAATTAAAAAAGAAAATCCAGCTATTTGGACGCTTGAATTCCAAAAGGAAATAGTTAACTTAATAAAAAAAGCTGTCGAGCTTGAAAAAATTTATGCAGTAGATGCTTGTCCTGGAGGAATATTAGGAATTAATTCTCAGCAATTTTGTGATTACGTAGAATATATGGCTGATAGAAGACTAGAAAGTATTGGGCTTGTTAAACAATATAATAAGGAAAATCCATTTCCATGGATGTCTCAAAGTGTTGATTTAAATAAAGAAAAAAACTTTTTTGAAACTAGAGTTACTGAATATCAAACTGCAGGTAACTTAAAATGGGAATGAAATGATAACTTATTTAAATAAATTTTTTCTTAAAAAATATGAATTAAAATTACTAACCTAATATTTTTATATATATAATCCATATAAAATAATGGAAAAACTTGAAGACGGATTAGTATATTTACCCATTCCTTTAAACGAAATTGTTTTATATGAATTTTCACAAAGTTATGATTTTCTAAAAAAAGAAAATTAGTTTCAATCATGAAAAAACTAAGAGAAGAAGTTAAACCTGTTTGTGTTAAAGTTTTTGATGATACTAATATAAAAAGTATTAACTATAATGAAACGATCTATAATCCTGAAACAAGAAAAATTATACATCTTGTTGATACAAATCCGCAATTTGATTACCATCCTAATGGAAGAAAAGAAATCTTTGACATATTAAGGTATTCAAAAAGAAATTTAAATTATTGTATTAAATCTTACAAAGATCAAGGTCCGTTAGAAATAATAGTTCGTTTTATTGGATTTAAGGGGTATGTAATAAAGACATTAAAATTAGGTAATTAAGCTACAATTTAATTTTAATCAAATAGTGCAATAATTTAAAAATAACTTATTCTTAACAGAATTATTAAGGATTATTATAAGGATCCATAGCTCAGCCTGGTTAGAGCACTGGCCTTTTAAGCCAGGTGTCGGGGGTTCAAATCCCCCTGGGTCCATAAAAATAACATAATACATTACTAATAAGTAATACTAAATGACAAGTAGACATTAGTTATCAAAATAGAAAGTTTTAAAAACCATTTTTTAATAATATTTAGTATTGCGAAGTTGCAATAAAGATTATCCATAACAATTAAATCGGCCTTATTTGTAATTATGCACATATTTCAACCAAAACATTTCAAAATCAGCAAAAAAGATGAAGAAGTTCTATTGGCTAAATTAAATATTTCTAAAACTCAGCTACCTAAAATAAAAATTACAGATCCTGCACTTCCTGAAGCATGTCAAATTGGAGATATAATTAAAATTGAAAGAAAGGAGGATGATAATATTTTCTATTATTATCGTGTTGTTATATAAAATGCATAATGGACTAAAACTTAATCTGGTAGGAGAAGATCATTTAATATTAAAAAAATATCTTTCTGAAAACTCACTTGTTGAAAGCAACTTAAAATCATTTAATAACTTTATTGAAAAAAGAATGCAGGAAATTGTTAATGAAATTTCTGAAAATATTGAAAATGAAGACATTGAAATTAAGCTTGGAAAAATTAAGATTGGCAATCCTAACATTATAGAATCAGATGGAAGCACTAGTTTAGTTACACCAGCAGAAACTAGATTAAGAAATCTAACTTATTCTTGTCCCATCTTTTTAGAAATGACAATTAAACAAGATGGGCAAGTTGAAAGTCAAGAAGTAGAAATTGGAAGAATCCCTATATTAGTTAGAAGTAATATTTGCAACTTAAATGGAAAAAATAAGAAAGAATTAGAAGAATTATATATGGATACTCAAGATCCTGGAGGTTATTTCATTGTTAATGGTAATGAAAGAATTATGACAATGACAGAAGATTTAGCAGCTAATCAACCATTCATTGAAATTATTAAAAATAAAGAATCATTAAGATTATTTTCATCTAGAGGAGCTTATAGAATTCCAATGAGTATAAACGAATCAAACGATGGAATTTTAGAAGTTTCTTTTTCAAGATTTAAAAATATACCAGCAATAATTTTAATAAAAGCCCTTGGATTATTAAAAGAATCTGAAATTGCAAAATACATTGGAATTGAAAATGATGCTATTATTGTTAATTTATATGAATATGCAAAAATTGCAAATAATGAAGAGGCAATGATGCAAATAGCAGAAAAAACATCTGTTCAAGGAACAAAGAAAGAAATCCTTGATAGAATAAAACAAAGACTTGATTCATATTTTCTTCCACATATTGGACTAAAAAAAGAAAAACGATTAGATAAAGCAATTACACTTTGTAAATTAATTAAACAATTCTTAATTTTTAAAGAAAATCCTAGTCTTGCAATTGATAAAGATCATTATTCAAATAAACGTGTTAGATTAAGTGGAGATTTACTTGCAGATTTATTTAGAGTTAATCTAAATATTTTAGTAAGAGATATAAAATATTCTTTGCAAAAAACACTTAAAAGAAAAAAATTTTTTAGCATTAAAACAATTGCAAAGTCTACATTATTTTCTCATAGAATTAAATCAGCAATTGCAACAGGATCATGGATAGGAGAAAAGAAAGGAATTACACAAAATATGGATCATACAAATTATATGGCTATACTTTCTCAACTTCAAAAAGTTTCTTCAACATTAGCCGGAGAACAAACTAATTTTTTAGCAAGAACTTTACATCCAACCCACTATGGGAGATTCTGTCCTATTGAAACTCCTGAAGGAACAGAAATAGGATTAAGAAAAAATCTTGCATTAATGGCAAAAATCTCTACAAGGATTTCTGCAGAAGAGGATCATCTTATAAAAGAATTTGAGAACATTGGATTAAAAAAAGACTCACAAGGATATGATGTATTTATGAATGGAATTTTTATTGGAGAGGTTGATGATTATAAAAAATTTGTTTCTAATTTTAAAGAAACGAGGAGGCATGGAAAAATTCCTGGAGAAGTTAGTATAAGATTTGAAAAAAATTATAATATTATAATAATTCTTTCAGATACAGGAAGAGTTTTAAGACCTTTAATTATTTTAGAAAATGGAGCTCCACTTTTAAATGAAACACATATTGAAAGATTAAAGAAAAATGAAATGTCATGGAACGACTTAATTAGTGAGGGAGTTATAGAATACGTAGATGCTTCTGAAGAAGATAATTTACTTGTTGCTTTAAATAAAAACGACATTACAAATGAACACACTCATTTAGAAATTGATAGTATTGCTTTTTTAGGACCTATAACAAGCTTGGTAAGTTTCGGAAATCATGACCAGTCATCACGTTTAATTAGAGGAAGCAAAACTCAAAAGCAAGGATTAGGATTATATGCTACGAATTTTCTTGCAAGACTTGATACAGATGTAAGTATTTTACATTATCCTCAACAGCCGATTGTTAGAAGTTTTATTTATGATGCTTTAAATGTCTATCCAGCAGGACAAAATATAGTTGTAGCTGTTATGACTTACGAAGGTTATAACATGGAAGATGCACTTGTAATTAATAAGTCTAGTGTTGATAGAGGATTTGGAAGAAGTAGTTATTTTAGACCCTATTGCTCTACAGAATTAAATTACGCTGGGGGATTATCTGATGAAATTACAATTCCAACAAAAGATGTTGCAGGTTATAGAACAGAAGAATTGTATAAATATTTAGAAGATGATGGAGTAATATATCCTGAAGCAAAATTAAATTCTGGAGAAGTTATGATAGGAAAAGTCTCACCTCCAAAATTTCTTTCAGAAGCAAAAGAAATTAGCATTAAAGCTAAAAAAGAAGCTAGTTCTGTAATGAGACAAGAAGAAAAAGGAATTATAGACGCTGTATTTTTAACATTGGATGAAGATGGAAATAAAATAGTTCAAGTAAGAACTAGAGATCCTAGAATTCCAGAACTTGGAGACAAATTCTCAACTGCTCATGGACAAAAAGGAGTTATTGGAGCAATTGTTCCAGAAGATGACATTCCCTTCACATCTAAAGGCATCAAGCCTGATTTAATTTTTAATCCCCATAGTATTCCTTCAAGAATGACTGTTGGTTATTTGCTTGAGTTAATAACAGGAAAACTTGGATGCATAAAAGGTGAAATAATGAATGGAACTTCTTTTAGCAATATTGATATTAAAGACATAGAAAAACAATTAGAAGAATTAGGATTTAGATATGATGGAAAAGAAACGATGTATAATGGTATAACTGGCAGAATGATGCCTACCAAAATTTATATTGGAAACATATATTATCTTAAATTAAAATATATGGTAAGCAATAGAATGCATGCACGTGCCTCTGGTAAAGTTGCTCTTTTGACAAGACAACCTATTGAAGGACGTGCTCGTGGCGGAGCATTAAGATTAGGAGAAATGGAACAACAAGCTTTAGTTGCTCATGGTGCATCACTCTTATTAAAAGAAAGATATGATTCTGATAAAGTCACTATAAGTATTTGTTCCAAATGCGGAAGCCTAGGAGTTAAAAATATTATAAGAAAAAAAACTTATTGTCCTTTATGCAACTCGACAGAAATTGATGATGTAGAAATTTCATACGCTTTCAAATTACTGGCTGAAGAATTATTAGGATTACATATTAAAACCGGATTTGAATTAAAAAACAAATTCGATGAATCATAAGGGAAGCGTCCCTTATGATCCCTCAGAAGAAAAAATAAACAAAAAATAAATGTCAAACAATGGAAATAATAAAAAAACAAATTAAGGCATTAACTTTTAGCTTGCTCTCTCCTGAAGAAATTAAAAAAATTAGCGCAGCAAAAATTATTACACCAGAACTTTATGACATGGATGGTTATCCAGTTGATGGAGGTTTAATGGATTTACGTCTAGGAGCAATAGATCCTGGAGTAAGATGCAGAACTTGCGGAGGAAGATTAAAAGAATGTTTAGGCCATCCAGGAAGCATTGAATTAGCTCGTCCAATTATTCATGTTAAATACGTTCCTACAATTTATATGTTTTTAAGAAGTTATTGCAAAGAATGCGGGCATATTTTATTAAAAGAAGAAGACATTAAAAAATTAAATGCAGTCCAAAGATTAAAGAAATCAAAAGATGTTAAGAAATGTTATCATTGTGGAGCAAATCAAGAAAAAATAAAAATTGAAAAGCCTACGACATTTATTCTAGGCAAAAAAAGAATTTTTCCAACAGAAATAAGGGAAATTGTTGAAAGAATTACAGACGAACAAATAAAACTTATTGGGGTTTCTCCACAAACTTTCAGACCAGAATGGGCAGTAATTACCTTACTCTTAGTTCCTAGTGTAACTGTTCGTCCAAGTATTACTTTAGAATCAGGAGAAAGAAGCGAGGATGATTTAACACATAAGCTAGGAGATATTATCAGATCAAATCAAAGACTTTGGGAAAATTTAAATGCAGGAGCACCTGAAGTTATTATTGATGATTTATGGGATTTATTGCAATATCATGTAACAACTTTTTTTGATAATACAATCTCAAGAATACCTCCTGCAAGACATAGAAGCGGACAGCCTCTAAAAACAATAACTGAAAGAATTAAAGGAAAAGAAGGAAGAATTAGACATAATCTTGCTGGAAAAAGAGTTAATTTTTCATCAAGAACTGTAATTTCTCCAGATCCATCTTTAAAAATTAATGAAGTAGGAATCCCTCAGGAAATAGCAGAAGTTCTTACAGTAAACGAAGAAGTTACAAATCTTAATATAGAATCATTAAAAAAATTAATTATGAGTGATAAATATCCAAGTGCTAATTACATTATTAGACCTGATGGAAGAAGAAAAAGAATTAGTAAAGATTTAAAAAAAGAAATAATTGAAGAAATTAAACCCGGATATTTTGTTGAAAGACATTTAAGAGATGGAGATATAACATTATTTAATAGACATCCTTCTTTGCATAGGGGAAGTTTAATGGCGCATTATGCAAAAATTTTACCTTATAGAACTTTTAGAATGCACCCTGCTGTTGTTTTCCCTTATAATGCAGATTTTGATGGTGATGAAATGAATGTTCATGTTCCTCAAACAGAAGAAGCAAGAGCTGAAGCAAGAATTTTATTGAATGTTGAAAATAATTTAATGAGTCCAAAAAATAATACTAATTTAATTGGAACAACTTCTGATGCCATTACTGGAAATTACTTGCTAGGAAAAGACAAATTAATGAGGGAAGAGGCCCATCAATTATTATATAATGCAGGCGTCACAAAAAAAATTGCAACTAAAACTATTGACGGAAAAGAAGTTTTTCTTCAATTAATTCCTCAAGAAAAAAAAGACCTAATCAATGAAATTTCAAGAAGTGAATTAACAGGTGAGTATACTTTTGGAGTTGAAAATGATAAAATTACAAAGAAAACTGATAAAGAACTTGGAAGAAAAAAAACTATGGAAATAATTGGCAAGGCATTCACTTTAGGAACAAACTATCTTTCAAGAATTGGATTTACTATTTCTTTAGAAGACTTAAATGTTCCAGATAATATTAAGAAAAAAACAGATGAAATAATTAATGATGGAGAAGAAAAAACTCAAAAAATAATCAGTGATTACAATAATGATTATCTTGAAGTAATTCCTGGAAAAACAAAAGAAGAATCTAGGGAGATTAAAATCTTGCAAACCTTAAATGAAATTCGTACAAAAATTGGAAAGATCGTTAAAGAAGAATTTCCAAAAGACAAATCTGTAAATAATATGATTATCTCTGGATCTGGAGGAAATATGCTTAATATAACTCAAATTTCTTGTTCTATTGGTCAAAAATCATTATGGGATGAAAGAATTAATTTAGGATATAGCAATCGTACATTAAGTTTTTTTAAAGAGGGAGATCTTTCACCTAAATCTAAAGGGTTTGTTTATTCTTCTTATATGAAAGGTCTTAATCCTTATGAATTTTTTTTCGATGCTATTACTGGAAGAGACGGTTTAATGGACACAGCTCTTAGAACTCCAAAATCAGGATATTTATATAGAAGACTAGCAAATGCATTGCAAGATTTAAGAGTTGAGTATGATGAAACAGTTAGAGATGCTTCTGGACAAATCATTCAATTTAAGTATGGGGATGATGGAATTGATGTTGCTAATGAACATTTAAACAAGAAAATCTCTCCAGGTGAAGCTATAGGAATAATTACTGCCCAAAGTTTTGGAGAATCATCAACTCAAATGGCGCTAAGTGTATTTCATTTTGCAGGAATTCAAGAAATGCAAGTCACACTAGGACTTCTTAGACTAATTGAAATTTTTGATGCTAGGAAAACCCCTTCAACTCCTTCAATGGAAATTCATTTAGAAAAAGAATACAATAATGAAAAAGATTCTAGGATAATTGCAGAAAAAATTAAAGAAGTTATTTTTAAAGATATCCTTTCTGAAGCTAAAATTAATTTTTCTGATAAAAAGATAATATTTGAAATTTCTCCTAAACACTTAAAAACAACACATATGGGAATTCAAGCAATTGCTGATAAGCTATCTGGAAGCTATAAAACAAGTATTAAAGGAAATTCAATTATAATATCTACAGGAGAAGTTGATTTTAAAGAACTTTATAAAATTAAAGAAAAAATTAAAAACACAATTATTTCTGGAGTTAAAGGAATTTCTCAAGTATTAATTGTAAATAGGGCAGGAAATTACATTATCTTCACTTCTGGATCAAATTTGAAAGAAATTGTCAATGTTAAAGGAATTAATAAAAATAAAACTATGACAAATGATTTATATGAAACTGAAGAAATATTTGGAATAGAAGTTGCAAGACAATTAATTATTAATGAAATTGAAAAAGTAATTAATTCTCAAGGTTTAGATATTAATAAAAGACATTTAAAATTAGTTGCTGATGCGATGACTGTTAATGGGGAAGTTCATGGTATGACAAGAATGGGAATTATTGCACGCAAATCAAGTATACTTGCAAGAGCTTCATTCGAAACTCCTATCAAACATTTTATTAATGCGACGATAAAAGCATCTAAAGATGAGTTATTAAGTGTTATAGAAAATATAATCTTAAATCAGCCTGTTCCTATTGGCACAGGACTTCCTGGACTAATGGTTAAAATTACAGGGCCATTAGCTTAACTTGAAAAACAAAAAATAAATAATAAATTTATAAAGCTGATTTAATTTAACTAAAGATGGACTATTCCTTACAAATGATTAAAACAATAGACATGCAAATCATGAGATATATTAATTTATTTGAAAAAATAACTAAAATTTCTCCCAAGCATTGTTTTATTTATAATAATACAATAATTTTTGTAGTTCCAGAATCAAAAGTTTCACAAGCTATAGGAGAAAGCGGAAAAAATATCAAAAAAATTGGAGAGATTTTGGATAAAAAAATTAAAGTTGTTCTTACGCCAAATGGAATTGGTGATGCTGAAAAATTTATTTCTACTATTATATATCCTGCACAAATGAAAAATATTGAAATAAGTGGAAATAATTTAATTATTAATGCAGGAGCTCAAAACAAAGCAATTCTTATAGGAAGAAATAAAATTAGATTTGAAGAAATGAAAAAAATTATAAAAAATTATTTTGGAAAAGAGTTAAAAATTACTTAATTCTTATTTTGTAGTCACTTTAAAGTCGTCGGAAAAATATATAAATTCTTTATAGCTTATTACTTAATTTTTTTAAAAAAATTGATAAAAAATGACAGAAGAATATAAAACAAGAAGAGAATTTTTAAATAATATGCTCCAGTATACTTTAGTAATTGGGGCTTTAAATTTAGGAAGCAAAGCCTATTCAAGCCCTTTAGTGAGCAATAAAGAAAGTTTTGTTTTTACTCCTAAAGCTTTTCCACAAACTGCTTTACTTTATGGTAGTATTCCTGAATCAAGGGAAGTAGACAGCCTACATTTTATTGATAAAGCTGAATTAATCAAAGCTACTCCAGGATATGAATTAATAGAAAATGACAAAGTTGAAAAAGGAACAGGATTATATTGGCAGGTATTAACTGAAGTTAATGAAATTTCTCAAAAAGCTATAGGAGAATTCAGCAGGAAAAATAAATTTGAATTTTTAATTGACAGCAGATGTTTTTATTCTGTTAATCTTGGCCCTAATTTGGCTCAAATTTTTGAAAGAGTTCCGGAGAGTTTTGAAGGAAAAGATCTTGATACAATAATTTCTGAATTTGATACAACTAAAGAGATAATTGATTATATGTTGGCTGATGCTGAAAAAAAACCTAAAAGACAAAGTTCAATTTCTTGGAGATAATATGTATAATTCAAATCAATTGAAAAAAGATCTCATTTCCGGACTTATTACCGCAGTAGCTATTGCCCTATCCCCCTTAGAAGCAATAGCTGATACTGTTTATGCTGGAAAAGTAAAAAATGCAGAATCTCCTGCATATGTTGTATTTGATGATATATATATTTTTCATTATATATATTGAAGATTTTTTGAATAATATAATAATTTAAAAATACTACTAATTTTCAATAGCTTTTTTTCAGATAGCTTTTTATAGCATAATCTTTTAAAATTCTAATGGAAGATTATAAAAGAATAGCTAATTATGTTAGAGTGTATGGAATAGAATCAGCACGCAAAACAGTTGGTAAATTAGAACAAACTATAATTGGAAGAGATAGAAGTGTTATACCCGCTTGTGATTTTGAAACATTAGAGCAATTTGAAACTCTTGTTCAACAAACAGGAGATATTGAAGAAATTGGAGCTTACAAACTAGGACTTGAACCTGTATTAATTCATGGACTTCCTAGAGTTGTTGAAACAGCTAGAAAACGTACTAACAAACCGTTAATATATGATAATCAAAAAGCTGGAACAGATACTCCAGAAAAAGGAAAAAGCTTTGCTAAAGTTTGTAAAGAAGCAGGAGTTGATGCAGTTATATTATTCCCGCAATCTGGACCAGAAACAGAAAGAGCTTGGATATATCATGCTTTAGACTATGGATTAAAAGTTATTGTTGGTGGAATAATGACTCATCCAGCTTACCTAGTTAGTGAAGGTGGATTTATTACAGATGAAGGAGCATTAGAAATGTATAGAATAGCTGCACGAATAGGAATTAATGATTATGGTGTTCCTGGAAATAAACTAAATGCTATAAAACAAATTAAAGAAGTTGTTGAAGCTGAGGGAGCTAAACCTATATTTTATGCAATAGGATTTGGTGCGCAAGGTGGAAACATTTCTGATGCTGCTAAAGTTGCAGGTGATAAATTCCATGGAATAGTTGGCAGAGGAATTTATGCATCACAAGATATGAAAAAAGCAGCTCTTGAACATTGTTCTCAATTGTAATTTGTAAAATTTATAAACAAATTATAAGACAACAACACAGTCCGAATAATTTCAAATTAACCGAATAGTTTTATTTTTGTCCGAGTAGTGTCCGAAAAGTAAAGAATTTTAAATGATGTTTCTTAGAATAATATATGGCTGATGTTCATAAAAAGAACAAAGAAGCTATAATATGTCAAGAATAAGGGCTTCTGAAACAAACCCTGAGATTAAACTCAGGAAGATAATGAAAGCTCTTGTTTATAATTTAACTATTATTGGGAAATATTCTTAGAGGAAAATTAATTAAATCAAATAAATTTTATGATATAAACAAAATGGGAACTTTTTATTTAGACATAGAAACAACAGGATTAGATCCTAAAAAAGATAAGATTATCACAATTCAATTTCAAGAATTAGAAAGAAATACTGGAAAGGCGATAGGAGAATTAATAATTTTGAAAGAATGGGAGTCTTCCGAAAAGGAAATTTTAGAGGAATTTATTTCTAAGAGTAAAATTTTAGATCCCTATCCATTTAGTTTTGTTGCAGTAGGATTCAATTTAGGGTTTGAACATAATTTCTTAAAAAAGAGAACAGAAATAAATGGACTCCGCATAATAGATATTCTTAATAAGCCCTTCCTTGAGTTAAGAGCTATAGCTATTTTAATGAACAAAGGAGAATTTAAGGGTTCAGCACTTAGCGATATAACAGGAAAGAAAGGGAAAGGCATACAAATACCAGAATGGTATGCTAAAGGAAATTATAAGAACATAATTGATTATATAGAAAATGAAACTGAAGAGTTCACTAAGTTTACTATATGGCTTTACAGAGAACTGCCAGAGCTAAGAGAAAAGTTCAAAAAAGACATTTTTTCTGAATAAACTATTCGGACAATTATCGGAAATTAATTACTTTTCGGACTTTGTTTAAGACAACTAAACATTTAAAAAGCATTTTTTCTCTTTAAACTAATGGGATTGATGAATGCTAGGAAACTTATGAAAAGAAGACGTAAATTTAGATGGAGTGATAGAAAATATAAAGTTAAAGCTCTCCAACTAAATATTAAAGCAGATCCTTTAGAAGGATCTAGCCAAGCCAAAGGATTAGTAACTGCAAAAGTTCAAAAAGAAGCAAAACAGCCAAATTCTGCAATGAGAAAATGCTGCAAAGTTCAATTAAAAAAGAATGGAAAATTTGTTACTGCTTTTATTCCTGGAAACTTAGCTCAAAGATTTATTGATGAACACGATGAAGTGTTAATTGAACGTATTGGCGGTAAGCAAGGCCGTACTAAAGGAGATATTCCAGGAGTAAGATTTCAAGTTATACAAGTAAATGATCAGCCTTTAAGATTGCTAGTTAAAGGTAAAATAGAAAAAGGTAGAAGATAAATTTAAAATGACAGAACAAATTTTAGAAAAGCAAGAAGAAAAAGTTTTTGGGTTGTATAATATAAAAGAAGTAAAAGTAAATGATTTTGGACTGCAAAATGCAATTAATTTAAAATATAAATTAGTTATAAAATCTAGAGGAAGAGCTAGGGAAAGATTTTCTAAAGTAGATGTAAATATTATTGAAAGATTAATTAACCTTGTAAGTGTTCCAGGTCATAGAGGAAAAAAACATAAAATTATAACAGGTTGGGCTTCTGGTAAATACAATAAAAATGCAAAAAATGTTCTAGAAGCTTTTAAAATTATAGAAGAAAAAACAAAACAAAATCCAATACAGATTTTAGTTAAGGCAATAGAAAATGCCTCTCCAAGAGATGAAGTAACAATGATCCAATATGGCGGAGCTAGATATCCGCAAGCTGTTGATTCCTCGCCTTTAAGAAGAGTTTCTTTAGCTTTAAGAAATATTGTTCATGGAGCTTATGACAAATCATTCAATAAAAAAAAGAAATTTCGTACTGCTTTAGCTGAGGAAATTACAGCTGCTTCAAACAACTCTTTAGATTCTGTAGCAGTTACAAAAAAGAACGATCTTGAAAAACAGGCTGATGCTGCAAGATAAAAATAGTACAATTAAATTTATATATTAGCCTTTATAAAAAAAAGAATGACAGAAACAACAATTGAAGGTATTCTTGAAGTAGAACGTGAGAAAGTAGGATATTCTACTACTAGAGAAACTAAGAGAGTTACAGGAGAAGTTGTAAGTTTAGTTGATAAAGAAATCCATTTTCCTTCAGCAACAGGATGGAATAAAGATATATATCTTCCTGGAGTCTCTATAACTCTTAAAAATGAAAGAGGAAAAGATAAAGTTGATTTTCCTAATTTTCCGAGTGAATTATTACGAACAGACCAGTTAAATTTAATTGGACATAAAATTGATTATTGTCATGAATATGAAGTCTTTGATGATGACTGTCCTACTGGAGTTGGGAGTACTTTACTATATACTAATAAATATTACTTAAGAATATTAAGCGGTATTTTAAAGGGTATTAAACTAGAAAGAGAAGTTGTAAATTAATTGATTAAATACTTCTATAATTATACAAAACTTTTATATAAATATTTTTATTAATTAATTTATGGCAAAAGAACAAGCAATGTTTGGAGCAGGATGTTTTTGGGGTGTGCAATTTGTATTTCAAAAAACTCATGGTGTAATAAAAACCGATGTTGGTTATTCTGGCGGGAAAATGAAAAATCCATGCTATGAAGATGTTTGTACAGGAGAAACTGAACATGCAGAAGTTGTCCACATTATTTTTGATCCTTCAAAAATAAGTTATAAAAAATTATTAGATATTTTCTGGAAAAGCCATGATCCTACAACTTTAAATATGCAGTGGCCTGATGTTGGAAACCAGTATAGAAGTGTAATATTTTATTATAATAATGAACAGAAAAAAACAGCTGAGAAATCAAAAAATGAATGGCAGAAAAAAACTCTGAAAAAAATAGTAACACAAATTTTCAAAGCCATGAAATTTTATAAAGCAGAAGACTATCATCAAGATTATGTAAAAAAGCACGGATCCAACTCCTGCCACATTGCAGTTAATCCTTATTTATGAAATAAATGAAAAATTAGATATAATAACATTTAAAAACTATTTTGGTTAATCATTATAATTCTGAGGTTTTTATTCCTAGGATGCTGGATTCATAAAAACCCGCAGGATGTTTTTATATGGCAGAAGAAAAAAGTTTACAAAAAATAGAGAGATTAATAACTAATCAAAAGAATATTAGAAATATAGCGACGAGCGCACATATCCATCATGGAAAAACAGCGATGACTGATAATCTTCTTGCTGCTGCTGGAATGATGGCTACAAAAAATGCCGGAAATTTAGAAGAAGGAATGGCAACTTGGCAGCATGCTGATGAACAAGAAAGATTAATGACAGTTGACGCAGCAAATGTATCTATGGCTCACGAATTTAACAGTGAGGAATTTTTGATTAATTTAATTGATACTCCAGGACATGTTGATTTTGGAGGAAATGTTACAAGAGCAATGAGAGCTATTGATGGAACTGTTGTCTTAGTTTGTGCGAGCGAGGGAATCATGCCACAGACAGAAACAGTCTTGAAACAAGCTTTGAAGGAAAGAGTCAAACCTGTTTTATTTATTAACAAAGTTGATCGTTTAATTAAGGAATTGAAAATGACTCCAGAACAAATGCAGGAAAGGTTCATAAAAATTTTCCACAATTTCAATGAATTAATAGAAAGAATTGCAGAGCCAGAATATAAAAAAAAGTGGCAGGTTGATATTAAAGATGGTAGTGTTGCATTTGGTTCTGCAAGAGACAACTGGGCATTATCTCTCCCATACATGCAAAAAAAAAGGGTCTCGTTTAAAGATATTTTTAAACTTTACGAAATGTCAGAAGATAAAAGAAAGGAATGGACATGGAAAAATGCTCCACTTTATGAAGTTCTTCTTGATATGGTTATAAAACATCTTCCAAATCCTATTGAAGCTCAAAAATATAGGATTCCAAAAATATGGCATGGAGATATTGAAACTGATTTTGGAAAAGGACTTATTAACTGTGATAGAAATGCAGAAACAGCATTTATAATCACAAGAATTGTAATTGATCCTCGGTCAGGAAAAGAAATTGCTGCTGGAAGATTATTTTCAGGAAAGCTAGAACCTGGAATGGAAGTTTATTTGAACAATGAAAAAAGAGCACAAAGAATACAGCAAGTATTAGTTTATAATGGAATAAAACCAGAGCAAGTTGAAATAATTTCTGCTGGAAATATTTTAGCTATTGCTGGAATTAGTGCAGATGTTGGAGAAACTATAACTATAAAACCACAAACTACATTTGAAGAAATAAGACATATATTTGAACCTGTAATTACAAAAGCAATTGAACCTAAGAAAATAATTGATCTCCCAAAACTTGTTGATCTTTTAAGGAAAGTAAAGAAAGAAGATCCAAGTTTAAAAATTGAAATTAATGAAGAAACAGGAGAGAATTTAATTTCAGGAATGGGAGAATTACATTTAGAAATTATAGAAAACAGAATAATAACTGAGAAAGGGTTAGAGATAAAAACTTCTAACCCTATCGTTGTTTATAGAGAGACTGTTATAAGAGAATCTGAACAAGCAGAAGGAAGATCTCCAAACAGACATAATTCTTTCTTCATAATAGTTGAGCCTTTAGAAGATGAAGTTTATGATGCAATTAAAAAAGGGGATGTTCCTGAAAGAAGATATAAAAAAAGAGACGATCAAATGGTTAAAATTTTAATTGCTTTGGGAATTTCAAATGATGAAATAAGAAATTATAGAGATGTTTACAAAGGAAATGTTCTTCTTGACGAAACTCGGGGAGAAGTTCATATGATTGAAGTCATTGATTTAATAATGGATGCTTTTGAACATGTAATGGACGCAGGGCCTTTAGCAAGAGAGCCTTGTATGAAATTAAAAGTAAGATTAGTTGATATAAAACTTCATGAAGATGCAATTCATAGAGGGCCTGCACAAGTTTATCCTGCAATAAGAGATTCTATTTCAGATGCTATGAAGAATTCTGGATTAACATTATTTGAACCTTTACAAATTCACGTTATTGAAGCGCCAAACGAATTTATGAGTTCTGTTACTAAATTAGTTGCAACAAAAAGAGGACAGTTGATTGATGTTAAACAAGATGAATTTGGAGTTGAAATCAAAGCAAAACTTCCTGTTGCTGAAATGCTAGGATGGTCAAGTGATTTAAGATCTGCTACAGAAGGAAGAGGAACTAATTCTTTATTAGATCAAAGTTTTGAAAAAACACCAAGAGAACTTCAAAATGAAGTTGTGCGCAAGATACGTGATAGAAAAGGACTTGCAGAGAATCAATAAATTTATATTTACATCCTATAGCTAGATAATTTATCTAACAATCTTAATATATCATCTCTTAAAGCTTTTATTCTTTTAATAACCTCTTTTGTTTCCTGAATAGAAATATCTTTAGCATAGTAGTTAATTCCATTTCTTATTTTTCTTAATTCATTAAATTCATCTCCCATAGAGCTTTCATTTAATATTTCTTTTAAGAAATATGTGTAGCATTCATGGTTATAAACTTTATACCCTTTTGTTATTGCTAAAGCTTCTAATAGTTCTCTTAAAGAATCATACAAAAGGGATATTTTAGAACCTGCTGTTACTTCATCCAGTTCGAGTTTAATTTCTGAGTCAAGCTTGTTTTGGCTGGTTTTCTTTAGAGATTCTATTAATTCTCTATCTTCTTTTACTTCTTTGACTATTCTTTTTTTAAGGCATTCTTCAAAGTCCATTATAATTTCAATCTTCCATCTAATTTATACCCGTTTATTATATTGTTTGCTAATTCTTTATTTTTTATTTTAGATATAGAATCAAAAAAGAATAACTGAGTTTTTCTTTTGATAGTATTCTCAAATTTTGTAATATTAATTTCCTTTTTATGCCCAATTATGCAAATATCTACATCAGAATTAATTTTTGTTTCTGCTTTTGACAAAGATCCAAAAAGAATAATAGTGGGATTTGTAAGATTTTTATTTAGGAATTGTGTTAATTCATTTAATTTTATCTTCCAATAAATTCTTGAAAGGTCAATAAACAAATCGCTGTTTTTATCTGCATAATAAAAAATATAATTTCTATCTTTCTCAATAACTAATAATCTCTCCTTATTATATTCAAGAAGTTTTTTTGAAGCTGTTGGAGGCGAAATCTTTGTTAATCTAGAATATTCTCTCACGCTTATTCTTCTATAACAATCTTCAAAAAACGGTTTTAAGTTGTTAATTATTTCTAACATATGTTAAATAATATTAACACTAGTTTATAAATCTTTCCGTAACTAGCTTTTTATAATCTCAGTTTGATAAAACTGGCTAACTGAAAAATATTAAAATATATAAAAACAAAAGGTTTTTATGAAAGAAGATCTTTCTTATATCATTAGCGAATTATGTTTTGAATTTGGAGAAGGATTTCCTGAAAAGAATGAAGATAATTTTGATGGAGAATGGTTTAATCTTTCTTATTATAATTTTAATTTTAGAGTAAGTGACATTATTTTAAACTGTATTGGAGATATAGAAGGATCATTAAAGAGCACTGTAATGTGTAATGGCAAATTAGTCTATCAATGTGACTTCGATTATGATATCGATGAATCTCCTTGTCCAAATGGAAGTGTTTATATCCCTGGAGAATGGGAAGAGATTATCCGTAGGAAATATAATTATTATTTTGCTAATTCTGGATACGACCAGATATTATTTGATTTTGCATATTTAACAATAAAAAGTAGTCAAGGTGAACAGATGAGCTTCGCAGAAATTTCAGATGAGTTTTATTTTTAAAGGATAACCTTTAAATAATACTTTATTATCTTAAATTAATGATAAAGAAAGGCTATCTTATTTTATTGGTTGTTTTGTCAAGCTTAGTATCTATACCTGGTCTATTATTTTCTGGTCTTTTTTATACTTCTAATATTGTGGACCGCCAATTTGGATCTCTTTTAACTGAATTTTTCCCAACAGGATTAATATTTCTAATTTCACTTATTCCAATAATATCTTTATTTGTAACTTTAAAAATTAAAATTGAATCTAAAAAATATAATGTTACTTCACTAATTTTATTGGTCATAAATATAGTTTTAATAATATGGAATATACTTTTTTCTTTATCTTTGTTTACTCAATCATTACATTAATTTCTCACTCCTTACCTTATTTTGTAATGTTTAAAATAAATCTTTCCATTTGGATTTAACTAAATATCATAAAACTTTTTTAAAAATAAAACCAAAAGTTTTATAAACCTATTTTTTAATTAACTTATACTCAAAAAATGGCAAAAGAAAAACCAGGAATTAATATAATATTCGTCGGGCATGTTGACGCTGGAAAGTCAACCACAGTAGGTAGACTAATGTTTGACATGGGAAAAGTTTCTCAGCAAGAAATGGAAAAGCTTAAGGCTGAGGCTCAAAAACATGGGAAAGTTGGTTTTGAATTTGCTTATGTTATGGACAATATTAAAGAAGAAAGAGAAAGGGGAGTTACAATTGATTTAGCTTATCAAAAAATTATTACACAAAAATTTGAAGTAACAATAATTGATGCTCCAGGACATAAAGATTTTGTTAAAAATATGATTACAGGTACATCACAAGCAGATGCAGGCTTTTTAGTAGTTACTGCAAAATCAGGAGTTCAGCCTCAAACAACTGAACATTTATGGTTAATGAAAACAATGGGAGTTAATCAAATAAGTATTATAATTAATAAAATGGATGAAGTTGATTATAAAGAAGAAATTTTCAACAAAATTAAGGACGATGTTTCTAAACTTTTAGCAACTGTAGGATACAAACTTGATCAAATTACATTTATTGCAGCTTCAGCTTTAAAAGGAGAGAATATTGCTAAAAAATCAGATAAAATGAGCTGGTATAAAGGACCTACTTTATTAGAACAATTTGATAGATTTAATCAGCCTGAAAAACCTATTAATTTACCTTTAAGAATGGCTATTCAAGACGTTTATGAAATTACAGGAATTGGAACTGTTCCAGTTGGAAAAATTGAAACAGGAATTATGAAACCTGGGCAAAAAATTATAGTAATACCAGGAAGAAGCGGAAAAGGAGTTCCAGGAGAAGTAAAATCAGTAGAAGCTCACCATGAACTATTACCTCAAGGAGAGGCTGGAGATAATGTAGGGGTTAATCTTAGAGGTATTGGAAAGAAAGATGTTGCTAGAGGAGATGTAATTTGCGACGCTAACTATCCTGCGCCAATTGTAGAAGAATTTAGTGCTAAAATCGCAGTAATTAATCACCCAACTGTTATTGCTAAAGGATATACTCCAGTTTTTCATGTCCATACAGCGCAAGTTCCTTGTCAATTTATTGAAATTATTGAAAAATATGATACAAAATCAGGTCAAGTTTTAGAAAAAAACCCTGATATTTTAAAAAATGGAGATGTAGCTCTTATAAGAGTTAAGCCAATTGGAAATTTAGTTATTGAAAAACAAGCTGATAATCCTCATATGGCAAGATTCGCTATAAGAGATGCTGGACAGACAGTTGCAGCAGGTGTTTGCATTGATCTTAAAGCAAAAAAATTTAATTAATTTATAAAATCTATAAAATTGGGGATCATAATCAAAGCATTCCTGAGAATCAAAGACCTAAAACTGATTAATTTTTTATTTTTTCTTAAGTTAAGTTTACATATTACACAATAAAAATATTTAAATATATACTAATTTTTTAAGTTTCATGTTAACAAAAAGTGAAATAGAAGTAGCAATAAAAGATAAAGATGATTTTGTTAAAATTAGCTACCTTAATAGATTCCTAAAACAAGCTGACTCTATGGAAATGAAAAAATTTATATTATTAAGTCTAGCTGCAATTAATGAATCCAAAGGATTAATAAGCGATACAATAAAGAATGTTACAGGTGCTGCAGATGTCTCAATTACTTTTCGTGAAAAAAAAGAGCTTTATATAAAAGAAGTTTTTCTTTGGATAAAAATTGGTGAGTATAATGTAGCTGAAAAAGCTTTTAACAAAGCACTTAGTTATACAAGTGAAAGTGAAAAAAATAGTTTGCGTTCTTTATATGAAGATAGCTTCAAAGCTATTGCAAAATCATATGAAAATCAGGGAAAGAATAGAAAAGCAACTGAAGTTTATGACAAATTATATTCTATAACAAAAAATCCTGTTCTAAAGCTCGAAACTAAACAAAATTTGATGAATCTTTATTGGAAAACTGGAAATATTAGAGAATATAACAGGTTAAAAGGCAGTTCTTAAAATTTTTTACATTCTATTGTGTATATTCTATCTTATGTGAATTACTTTCCTTGTTATGAACTTTTATTTTATCAATATTCTCTCTCAAAGAGTTTATTATATAAACAAATGCATTGCCTCCTAAAAGAATTGGATTGTCCGCTAAAGTTTTAAATAATCTCTCTTTTTTCATTTTACTCTCTTCAAAAAATAGACGTCTTTCTTCTCCATCAATTTTTGATTTTAAAATATAATCGCCCGTACTGGTTGATTGTTTAAATTCATACTCTGTATTTTTAGTTACCCCTTCACGTGGTGTAAACCTTTTTACATCATAATGCATTAATTCAATCTTAGAATCTCCCAACCCTACTACAACATCTAATTTATCATCCAGATTATGAACTACATATTTTACCCTTATCTTGCTATCTTCACCAATAAACAATTTCATAGAAACATTTTGAATTTTTCTGCCATTATCAGATATTTTTCTTAGATCAACAAATTTTGTAGACTTTTCTCTAAATCTCTCTTGAAAAGAATAATTTCTTTCTTGAAAAAAATAGTCTATTCTTTTATCAATATCTGAAGGCTCAAAAAAGCATGGAGAGGATTCAATTAAAAAATGCAAATAACTTTCCCTCTCAAAAAAATTTATAATAACATCAACCAATTGCTTAAAAAAAGATCCTTGTTTCTTCTTAAGTTTTCTTATTATTTGTGATTTAGCTTTCATTAAGTCTTCAATTGACTTTGGTGATGAATTCATGAAATTAATCATTTCATCTAAAACCCCCTTATATGATCTTTCTCCAAGTTTATGATGCCACTCAATTTCTTTTCCATGAATTTCTGCGTTTAAGGTATAATTATCTTTTGAAAGCTCTCTTACTGCAACTTCAACACAACTTTCAATAGAGGGAGTAACTCCTACTTGAAAATCTGGAGTATAATATTTCTCATTTTTTAACATTGACTGCTTAACCTTATCTATTGGAAGACTTTGTACTACTAATCTTTTCCTACGATTCAATATTTCAGAAATGCTTTTACTGTTGTAATTCATATTAAATTATCTACAAAAGCAGTTTTTAAAAATTTAGATCCAAATTTATTGTATGGACTCCTAATTATTCTCCGATAATTCATCAAATTCCTTTTTCTTACTAGCCATCCATTTTTCCATGGCTTTAGGGTCTTTCATTTTCTCTTTCATCTTTCCCATCACTTTCATATGGGCTTCATCACCCTTTTCGTACATTTCGTGAGCATGTTTCATACTCATTACTTTCATTTCCTCAAATGTATTAGCATGAAATTCTTTATCACAAGCTCCACCGAGTTGTTTACAAGTCATTGTTTTCATTCTTGATACACCCTATAATTCAAATAAATTTAAATCTTTATAAATATGCCTAATATACAAAAATGGTGACGTTCACTCTACAGCCACAAAATCAGTTAAATATTTAAACCCTGGGATATTTTATATAGGGTTATTAGAAATATTAAGAACACATTATTAGTGTTGTTTATGATATTCATATTTACATTCATTTAATTTAAAGCAAGTCTTTAAACTAAAATTAGTGAAACTCTAAGAAGTGTTTTTTTTCTGGTAACAAATTAACCTAAATTAAGGAGAATAATAAATGGCAAAAATAAGTCCTATATCAATAAAATATATGATACATGCTAAGTTCGAGGCAACAGGTCCTGTAGAAAAACCTGATGTAATTGGGGCTATATTTGGTCAAACAGAAGGCCTTCTTGGAAGTGAGCTTGAAATAAGAGATTTACAAAAAGAAGGAAAAATTGGCAGGATAGAAGTTGAAACAGAAAGCGCTGGTGGTAAAACTACTGGGAAAATTCATATACCTACTGCTTTAGATAAAAGTGAAACGAGCTTAATAGCTGCTGCTGTTGAAACAATTGATAGAGTAGGCCCAACAGAAGCGAAAATAACTGTTGAAAAAATAGAAGATGTTCGCGGTAATAAAAGAGATTACATTCTAGAAAGAGCTAAAAAATTGCTGGAAAATATAGAAGGAGGAAGTTCAAGAGAAATCTCTGAAAATTTAAAAACCGCTTCAAGAGCTTCTAAAGTTCAAGAATATGGTGATGAAAAACTTCCATGTGGCGATATTTCAGGAAATGAAATTATCGTTGTTGAAGGAAGAGCAGATGTTCTGAATCTTCTAGAAAATAGAGTCAATAATGTAATTGGAATGAATGGAACAAAACTTCCAAAAACAATCATTGAACTCGGCAATGAAAAAGAAATCACTTTATTCGTCGATGGAGACCGTGGAGGAAGACTTATTGCTAAAAATGTTATTGATAATGCTAATGTAGCATTTATCGCTTTTGCACCTGATGGCAAAGAAGTTGAAGAGCTTAGCGGAAAAGAAATACTTGCCTCTTTAAGAAAGAAAATTCCTACAAAGGAATTTTCTTCTTATCCAACATTAAAAAAATCTGAAGGATTTGATAAAGACAAATTATTAAGCGAATTAAATCAAGTTAATGGAACAAAAAAAGCTTATTTTTTTGATTCTGAATTAAATATTATAAAAAAAGTTCCTGTAGGCCAAGCTAATAATGAATTAGAAAAATCGCACAATGTTAAAATTATTGCTATTGATGGAAAAGTTACATATAGTATAATAAAGTCTGCTGAGAAAATTGGAGTAAAAATAATTGCTGCAAAAAACTTCATAGATGCTGAATCTGATAATATTGAATTTATTAGTTTTTAGATAGTTTTTTAAATAATTTCCCCTATTAATTAGTATGAAAAAATTGGTGATGTTAGTAATTAGCTTTATCATTATTAGTTTTATTGTAGTATATCTAATATTTTTTTATTATCCTAAATGTAATGATCCTGCTTGCTGGGACTCAAAATTAAAAGTTTGTTCAAAAGTTAGATATATTAATTCGCCAGTAGATGTTACCTGGGAATACAAAATTTTAGGCAAAGAAACTATTGATGGGGAAGAAAAATGCAAGGTAAAAGTTCTAGCTATAGATATTAAAAGAGGTCTTGAAAAAACAGAAATACTTGAAGGAAAAGAAATGATTTGCTTTCTTCCATATGGTGTTATTGTTAAACCTGAAGCAAATCCAAATCTATGTACTGGAAAATTAAAAGAAGAAATGCAAAATTTGATAATCCAAAAACTACATGAATATATTTTACAAAATCTTGGGGAAATTAAAAATGAGTTAATTGAAATTGAAGGAATTACCTCACAAACTCAAGCCAATAAAAATTCCAGCACTTAGCAAGATTTAAAAAGGTATTTTTTCGTAAAGTTGTATGAGTATAGAAACTAAAGTTGAAGATAATACAGAAACTAGTGTAGCAAGCAGTATAGCGAGAGGTGAAATTAATGTAGAAAATAAAGCAGATAGAGATAAAATAAGAGCACATAATGATTACAGTGATGAAGAATTAATGGTTGTAATATGCTGTGTATGCTATGCATTTAAACCTAAAAACGGAGAAGCTTGGAAATCTATAAATAATAGGAATATAGAGATTAGGAAAAAAATAACAAAATCAATGAAGATATACAATCTTCTGTCCCATGGATATTGTCCTCCATGTGGTAAAGAAGAATTTAGAAAAATAGAAGAATTATATCTAAATCCAACTAACATTTTTTAAACTTTCTTTTCTTGAATAAATTATGGTGATTAAATTTGGGCCTGCAGGACTTGGGCCTGTAAAAGAAGCTGTAAAAAATCTTGAACAATATCACAAACTTGGATTAAAAGCATGCGAAATTGCTTTTACTTATGGACCTTATATAAAAGAGCATGAAACTTTAGAAATAAAAAAAGCTAGTGAGAAATTTGATATACAACTAAGCATTCATGCACAATACTGGATAAATCTTAATTCTGAAGATAAGAAAAAAATTGAACAAAGTAAAAAACGAATCTTGGACTGCTGTAAAATTGGAGAATTGTTAGGAGCTAAATATGTTGTCTTTCATCCAGGATATTATGGAAAAAGAGGCAAAGAAGAAACCTACAAAAATATTAGAGAAGCTATACTAGACATAATGGAAGAGTTAAAGAAAAGAAAATATAAAATAAAAATTGCTGCAGAAACAATGGGAAAAGTAAATGTTTTCGGAAGCAGTGAAGATATTAAATCATTAGTTAAAGAAACTGGCTGTGATTTTTGCATTGATTTCGCCCATTTGCTTGCAAGAAGTAATGGAAAAATGGCTTATAAGGAAATGGTTAATGAATTTAAAGAGTTTAAGGAATGGAACTGCCATTTTTCAGGCATTGTTTATGGAGATAAAGGCGAGAAGCATCATAAACCTACTCCTAAAGAAGAATTAAAAAAATTAATAAATGCTCTGCCTAAAAATAAAGATATTACAATAATTAATGAATCTCCTCAGCCTGTTGAAGATAGTGTAATGGGATTAAAAATTCTTAAAAATTAAATTCTTTTAAGCTCTTCAAGTAGAATTTTATTTAAAATTGCTCTTGCTTTTAAAATTTTTTCTCTTATGTCTTTTTTTTCTTTTATAGATTTTTTCAAATGATTTAAAGGAACAATGTCTATAATATAGACTCCTTTTTCTAAATGTCTATTTATATTTGAACTTGGTACCAAAATTTCTATTTTTTTTTCATTTTGATTTATAATATAAATTCCCATAATTTCTTCTAACATATTAGACAAAATTAATGTTAAATCCCTCTTAATATTTCTTGGCGGTTTAATTAATGTTATCTTTAATTCAGATCCAAATAAGGATTTAGGAAGCAAAACTCCAGAACTGTTTCCAACTTTTATTGCCCGACGGTAAAATATTCTTTTTTTTAACTTTTCATTTAAAGGTTCCATGTTATAACAATGTTATAACATTATTTATAAAGTTTTTTATCCAAATATAGTTACTACTAAGTAATGTTTAAATTTTGTTATTACCGTAAAGTTTATAAAGGTATAAATAATCTAAATTTTAAGATGTTCAAACCTAAATTTAAAATAAATACAATGAACGCGAAACCTTTATTTGGTTTCTTGTTAGCATTGGTAACTGTTGCTTTTTTTGCAAGTTTCGCAAGCGCATCAACTCTTCAACTATCAGGATTTTTTGTTGAAGTAGATGATATTCCAGTTAGTACTGGAAATGTAGCAATTGTTGGTGGAGATGTACTTCCTGTTGAAGTTGAATTCACTGCTGATGAAGATGCTACAGATGTAGAAATAAGCGCTTGGATTCAAGGCTTTAGAAGTGAGACAAGAGATGACAAAAGTTTTGCTGACCTTATAATTGGCAGCAGATACAAAGCGAGATTGTCTGTACCTATACCAGTAGATCTTGATGAAGATGAAGCTACTGAAAGAGATTTAACTCTTATAATTAGAGTTGAATCAGATGAAGGTACTCATGAAGAAGAATTCAGCTTAAAAGCTCAAAGACAAGCTCACAATCTTGACTTACTTTTAGTGGAATTTGATAATGTAGCAAAAACTGATTCAGTATTGCCTATATCTGTTGTTGTAAAAAACTTCGGAAGGCATGAAGAAGAAGATACATTTGTTACAGTAAGTATTCCTGTCTTAGGAATCTCAAAGACTACTTTCTTTGAAGACTTGTTCCCAGTAGATATCTGTGACGACGATGGCGATTGTGATAGAAGCGATTCTAGAGAAAGAAAAGTTTTCTTAACAATACCAAGTGGTGTTGTTCCAGGAGTCTATGACGTTAAAGTAACAGCTGTGAGTGAAGATGACGAAACTACTGTCATCAAACCATTAAGCATTGTTGGAACTCCAGTAGAAGGCCAAGTACTAGCTAATCCAACTGGTAAGACTCTGGCTGTTGGTCAAACAGCTACTTACGAGTTAATATTAGTTAATACTGGAAATAAAATTGCAATCTACAACTTAGTTCCAGAAGCTAGTGATGCTTTGACAATAAGTCTAAGCGACACACTTACAACTGTTCCAGCTGGATCAAGTAAAACTGTACTTGTTAATGTAAAAGCTAATAGAGAAGGAACTTTCAACTTCGGCATTACTGCTGTAAGTGGTGGGTTCTCTGAAACAGCTCGTTATACAGCAACAGTCCAAGGGCAATCAAGTGGAATTTCAACTAGTTCATTCAGCAATGTAGTTGCTCTTACAGTTGTATTAGCAGTTATATTTGTTGTACTGTTAGTTGTACTAGTTGTTTTGCTTACAAGAAAACCAGAAAAATCTGAAGAATTCGGAGAAAGCTACTACTAAATTTAATTTTTAGTTTTTTACTTTTTATTTTTATTTCTCCGAATTTATTTTTTAATTGTATAAATCTTTAAATAATAAAGGATTATTTTTTATATGAAATACATTAAAAAAAAACTATCACGGACAGAAAATTCGATGAAATATGGCACTTTTATTGGTAGTTTTTCTAAATCCTCTGAAAAATGTCGCAGAGAATTAGAAGAGAAAGTCAAAGATAGAATCCTCGGTCTAAGAGAAGTTGTTAGAATAATTATAAATTTGGGAGGTTTTTTAGGATATAGTTCGCCTGAAATAGCTAATAAAGTACGGGGAGATATATTCAAAGATGGATTAACATGTTTAGAATATGGTGTTAAAACAAGCTCTGATAAACTTGATATAGTAAGAGTTTATAAGGGAAGTAAAGTTTATGCCTATCTAGAAAAATTGGATGATAAAGGACAGCTTTATTTAGATGGAAGAAATTTAGAAGATCTTCTTAAAGATGGGTTCCACAAAAAGACATTACCAGAATGATATAAATTAGGTACCTATATAAAAAAGAAAAATTAGTTTTTACAACCCTTGTTTAACTTCTGGTTGAAGATCTAATTCATTTTCTTTTAAATTTAAACTTAAAACTTTTGAAATGCCATTATTCATACTCACTCCATAAAGAATATCTGCTCCTAAAATCACTGAGTCGTTATGACTAATAATAAGATATTGTCCTGATTGTATATATTTCTTTAATAAATTAGTAAGTAATTCAGAGTTTCTTTTATCCAAAGCAGCATCAATTTCATCTAAAACATAAAATGCATATGGTTTATATTCCTGAATTGCAAAAATAAGCGATAAAGCTATAAGTGCTTGCTCTCCCCCAGACAAAGAAGTAACATCAAAATATTTTCCTTTAGCAACCTTTATTGTAATTGTCACCCCGCCATTAAAAATATTTTCTTTATCTTCCAATTCAAGAAAAGCATTTCCCTTAAAACTAAGCTGTGAAAAATTCCTTGTAAAAAGATCATTTAGTTCATTAAACGTTCTTATAAAAGTTTTTTTCTTTTTCTTATCTATTTCTTCAATTATTTTTAATATTCCATCTCTTTCATTCTCTAACTCTTTTGTGCGGTTCGCAATTTTGTCATATTCTTCCTTTATTTCATCATAAGTTTCTAAAGCTCTAAGATTAACACTTCCAATCATTAAAATAGCCTGTTCAGATTTCTTTAACCTTTCTTCTAAAGAAGGTATACTTTCAGACAATAGCTTAATACTTTTAAATTCATTTAATTCAAATTCTAATGACTCTTTCTCTGCTGAAATTTTGGCTATATTTATTTTATGATTATTTATCAAATCATTAAACCTAGAAAAAATATTTTGTTTTTCAACTGATTCCACATTTTTATCTTTAATCTGCTCTTGAACCTTTGTTCTTTCATCAAAAAGTTTTTTAAAGCTTTCATTTAACTCTTGCAGACTTTTTTGTTTTTTAATTAAACTTTTTTCATTATTCTTTAAATCTTCAGAAAGCCTTAATATTTCCTTTTCTAATTGATTTTTATCTTTTTTGATCGTATTTATTACATTTAAAATACTCTCCATTTCTCTTTCCTTATATAGGATGCTAGTATTAATATTTTCATCAGTAACTGAAGAAAGCTCCTGCAATTCAAAGAATAGTTTATTATGTCTTTCTTCAATTGAATTTTTATCTAAGTTTTTATTCTCTAAAATAGATAATTTTGATTTAAAAACTTCAATCTCTTTATTAGTTTCCTTTTCATTATTAACTAGATGTTTTATCAATCCTTTTTTTTCTTCTATAGAATTTAAAATAGATAACTCATTTTGTTTATTTGTCAATTCTTCTTTTAATTTATTTATCAATGATAAATTTTCTTTATTTTCCTTATTAATTTTTAGTAATTCTTCTTGAATTTTTTCTATAAATGACTTATTTTTTTCAATATTAAAGTTTGCTTCATTTATTACATGTTGTTTATGTTCACCAGTTAATTTAACTTGACACAAAGGACAAGTTTGTGAATTTGGTATATTAACTTTAAGTTCTGTATTGCGTTTTATTTCTACCTCAAACACTGAAAAATTCTTTTCTAGTTCTAATTTTTTATCTGATGATTTTAATAACTCTATTTCAAATTCATTTAATTGCTTCTTTATTCCGTGAATTTCATTTATACATTCTTCAATTGTTTGGACACTTAATTCTTGAGAAATAGATTCTATATTAGAATAAATTGATTTTGCTTCTAACTTTATCTTAGATAGTATGGCTTCTTTGTCTCTAATTCTATCTTTAATATTATTTATCTCTGCCTGATAAGAATAAAAATTATCTTTTTCGTCTTTTACTCTTTCTAATTCTTGTTTTTTTAATTTTATTTTTGTTTGTTTCTTAGAAATCTTTGGAGACTCGTTTTTTAATTCTTCTAACTCATTCTCTAAATCAGTAATATTGGCCTCAAGCTCTTCTTTTCTTATTTCATTATCTGAGATTTTTTTCTCAAAGTTTTCTTTTCTAGTCCCATCAGCAGCAATTTTTACATTCAATTCAGTAACCTCTTCATTCAAACTATCTCTTTCAATCCCCGTAGTTTTTTGGATAAATTTGTTTATTTCATTTATTCTATTTTCTAGAGATAAAATTTCTGAGTTTATTTTTTCACTCTCATCTTTAATACGAGACTTAAATTTTTGATTCTTTTCTATCTCTATTTTAATCAATTCTAAAGATTTTATTTTTTCTTCAATTTTTTTATTTATTATGGAAGCTTTACAACTTTTTATCATATCCTCCAATTCTTTAAACTTAAGGGCTTGCTTTCTTTCATTTTCAAGATTTTTTAAATAAGCTGTCCTTTCACGTAAAACTGCAGAAACTTCTCTTAATTTTTCTTCTGTTTTTTCAATTTCATTTAAAGACCTTTGTTTTCTTGTTTCATAAATTGAAATACCTGAAATTTCTTCAATTAATTCTCTCCTCTCTTGTTGATGCATTTTAACAAATCTTGATATTTCACCTTGTAGAACTAAATTAAATCCATTTGGATCTATTCCAGCTTGTGCTAATAATTCAAGAACTTCTTGTCTTGTTTTTAATTCACTATTAATTCTGTAAGCACTCTGTCCATTCCTCCTTACAGTGCGCTTTATATTAATTTCCTTAGAATTTAAATTAAATTTTCCCTCTTCGTTGTCAAGAACCAGCTCTACTGAAGCTTCTTGGGAAGGTTTTCTTTCTTTAGATCCTTGAAATATTAAGTTTGAAGCTTTAGCTGCTCTAATGCTCTTTGCGCTTAGTCTTCCTAAAACAAAGCATAATGCATCTGAAATATTGGACTTTCCAGAACCATTAGGACCTATTATAACATTAATAGCTTTATCAAAAGGCAGCTCTGTACGATTAGCAAAACTTTTAAAACCATGTAACACCAATTTTTTTACATAAGTCATATCAAGAATAAATTATGAATATATTTAAACTTTAATATAAAATAAAGACAATACTAAAGTTAATAAATAAGGATAATATATTAAAATTTATGGAAATAAACGCTATAAATAGTATAAGATATGCAGAAATGATAATTCCTAGTGTTTACTCATCTATGTTAAATATGCCAAGAAGGATAAATGATGAAGAAAGTGAAAAACTTGAAAGGAAAATTGAACCAATTAATGCAACTCCAGGAGAAGACATTGATATGTTAAACTATAGAATAGGCGATTTTCTTGATGTTAAAGTTTAATAAAAAGTAAAAGATTCTAAAATTAGAAATCAGTATCTGAGAACTCTCTTTCCACCATATTTATAATAACTCGGACGAAACTGGGCACTATATTTTTCTTAAGACAATTTTTATAACAATCTATTTAAAACAAGTTTTTTCTATTAATTTATGACTTTGGATTTATATTTATTTAGACATGCAGAAACAGAATACAATGCTCATAATAATCTAATTGGAGGGCAATCAAATTTTTTAAGGTTATCTGAAAGAGGAGAAAATCAGGCTAAACTATTGGGAGTAAGAATTGTTAGAGAAGGTATAAAATTTGATGAAATATATTCCTCTACTGCTGAGAGAACTCAGCAGACGGCCAAAATTGTATGTACTACTATTAGATTTCCAATTGCAGGACTAATTACAACACCCGAACTTTTAGAATTATCACAGGGAGATTGGGAAGGAAAAGAGCGTTGTGAGATATATACTTCAGAAGTACTAGCCGAGATGAAAGCAAAACATTGTAATTTTAGGGCTCCAAATGGAGAGTCACAAAGAGATGTAGAAGAAAGAGTTTATTCTTGGGTTGAAAAAACGCTAATTGATAGGAGAAAAGACTTAACGGTTGGAGTTTTCGGCCACGGAGTTGCCACAAAATGTTTGTTAAGAAGAATTATGAATTCTGACCCAGAACTAACTTATAGAATTTGTATTAATAACTGTTCAATATCTAGAGTCAAGTATTCTCATTCTGGACAGCATGAAGGATGGAGTTTGATAAAGATAAATGATGACGCTCATTTAGCTGAAGCTGGTTTTAATCCTGCAACATTTGTATAGATAACAATTTTTCATTTATCGGACACTTTTCAAATCACCAATAAAATATAGTGGACACTTCTGGCAGCTATATTTATAATATCTGAGAACAAAAGTGTCCCACATGTTTATAATGTATTAAATATTATAACTTAGATGAAAGGAAATTTACAAATATATTATGATATTGAAGCAGATATTTTAGAGATTCAGATAGGCGAGCCTACAGAAACCTATTTTGATGAAATTGATGATGATTTGTTTGAAGGACATGATGAGCAAACAGGTAAATTAAAGGGTTTTAAAATATTCAATTTTAAGAAAAGAGGAGGAATGAAAGATATAAGAATACCTCTTCCAGCCAATATAGAAATTAATGGGGTTAATTAAAACAATTTTCTCTGAATTTTAAAAGATTTAATGTTTTTAATTGTGCTCCAAGATTCCCTAAATATTCCCTTGTCTTTATACTTCTCATAATTTTCCTGAATAAATTTTTTAGTTATTGGATCTGCAGAATAGCCTGAGCCAAAATCAATTCCAAATTTTTCTTTTATTTTTTTAACCTCTGCATCTCTCCTAACTTTTGCTAAAATGCTGGCAGCACTTACTACAACATGATTTACGTCTGCTTTATGTTCACAAATAATATTTAAACTAGATTTTGCCATGAGAAATTTTTCCAAATATTCTTTCCATGAATTAATGTTAGTTGATGGACAGTCAATTATTACTTTTATCTGCTGCTTGGATTTTTTTGATTGGTTTAATTTGTTAATTATTGTAGCAGCAGCAACAGCTTCTCTTTGATTTAAATTTAAATTATCGCCGTGTTTTCCATCAATTTCAGCAGGTTGAATTAAAACCTCATAAGTTAATAAAGATATTTTTTTTATTTCCTGCGATAAAATCTCGCGTTTTCTTGGCATAAGTGTTTTTGAATCTTTAATTCCAAGCTTAATAAACTGCTTTTCTATCTCACTATCAACTAAAACTCCTGCTAAAACCATTGGTCCTATTGCTGGGCCTCTTCCAGCATCATCGATTCCAATTATCAGCATTTTATAATGAGTGTTGGAAGGTATAAAAAGATTTATAATCTTCTCAATGCTAAAAGAGTCTTGCTTAAATCTCCTAAATCTCCCAATTCCTCGAATCTTAATAAAGTTTGAAGTTTATCTTGTAAATCTTTAATAGACCCTAATCCATGAATTGATCTATTTTCTTCCAAGACACTAGAAAAAAGAACTCTATATCCCTCAACCATGGTTGATAAATATTCTATATTCTCTGCATTATTGTACCCTTTGGGTATTGATTTTAGAATTTCAGCAGCTTTTTCAAAGTCTCTTGCTTCTAAAGCTCCTTCAAACTTTTTTTGATGTAATGTAGAAGGGTATGTGGTTGAAAATATTTTTGGCATCTCAATTTCTGTATTAACTTGCTTATAAAGATGATTATAGTAAAAAATAACCTTTTAGAAGCCTTTAAAAATGATTTAATATTGGATAACTTATAGCGGAGTAGAGGAGCCTGGAGTCCTCGCAGGGCCCATAACCCTGAGATCGCGCGGTTCAAATCCCGCCTCCGCTATTTTCTTTTTTTTCTTAAAGTAAGTTCTTTTGGCAAAGGCTCAAGCATTGAATTTATAATATACGCGGCAACAACATCTCCACCTTTTAATTCTTTTAGATTTCGATATGTTTCCTTTAATTTTTCAGCTAAAAGTGTTGTTAATTCCTGCTCTTTAGAAGATGAAAGTGTTAAATTCTCTATAGTTCTAAACCTTCCAGTCAACAAATTCAAGACCATTTTTTCTGCCACTTTTTCTGTTTCAAAATTAAAATAAATGTCGTATCTATCAGAATCACTGGTATCTCTTTTATGGTAAGGCACAATTACTGCCCCGCGTCTATAAACCCACTCCCTATTATGTAAATCATATAAAACATTTCCATCAGAAATAAGGCTAACTTTTATATATCTTGCAGTATGTCTTTTCGATTTCCTTATTGAAACCATAAAAATCAATGACCTCTATGATATAAAAACTATTATATGATATAAAATAATTATTCATAATAATAAAGCAAGCAAATAATGATAATATTGGTGATTATAAACGGTAAGGTAAACTTTAAAACCTTTAATTATCAATAATATTAATTATGCCCGGATTGCATAATGGTATTGCAGTGGATTGCTAAATAAAAAGAACCTACGGTTCTTCTTACAAGAGATTCTATAAGAATCTCTGTACACAAATTCTTACGAATTTGTTGTATGACATCTCCCTTTAAAATACTGGGAGAAATAATGCAAAGATCCACGCCTCTTTTGGGGCTTCCAGGTTCGATTCCTGGTCCGGGCGTATTCTATTTTTAGTAAGCGCTGTTAGTTAGCCTATAACTAGTGAGGACAAAAAGACAAATGTGTATGCTTTAAAATTTTGACTAAGTTAAATTCTTAAATAATGATTTGTTTGATAATATATGAAACTTATACTTACTTCAAGTGGTTTAGGAACTAGCAAACTAAGAAGAGAATTTTCTAATATGTTAGAAAAAAGGGTTGCTTTAGTTAAAGTAATGGTAATTCACACTGCTAAAAAATCAGAGCATTTAGTTTATGTAAATGAAGTTGGTAAGGAACTAGGTTATATTGGAGTCCTACATCCCAATATAACTTATTTTAATATTGCTAGGGAACGTTCTTCTCCAAAAATTTCTGATTATGACGCGGTTTACGTTTGTGGAGGTAATACGTTCTATATTTTAGATAGAATAAGAAAAACAGGTCTTGAGAGAGCTATTAAAAAATTCGTAGGGAATGGAGGCTTATATGTGGGTGTTAGTGCTGGTAGTATCATTGCAGGGCAAGATATAGAAATAGCTGGATGGGGAAGCGAGGGAGACCTTAATGAAATTAATCTAAAAGATTTGAGAGGTTTACATTTAACTGATATTGCAATATTTCCTCATTACAAATTAAGACTTAGAAAAGAGGTTGAAGGTTTTAAGCAAAGAGTAACTTATCCTATTGAAGTTGCTAAAGATGGAGAAGCTATAATCATCAAAGGTAGAAATATAAAGAAAATAAAAAGAGATTGATCTTGTAATTTCCCAATTACAAGTATCCTAAATTTCGGTTTATGCCTCTACGACCAAACTTTAAATACAATTATTTGGTTCTATTAATGTTCATTTGAGCTATTTTAGAACTATAAGGTAACAGAAAAGTTTATATAGTTCTATTAATGTTCATTATGATGAAACAGAACTTGAAAGGTGTAAAAGTAGAAGAACTTGAAAGAGCGTACGAAAAGTGCTTAGTCTGGTTTTTTGCATTTCCTAGGACAAAAATAGGTCTCACAAAATTAGCACACTCAGTTAAATCATCCAAAACAGCTACAAAACAAGCCATAGAAGGACTTATTCAACAAGGAATCATCACAAGAGAAATTGCTGGAAAGGCATGGATATTATTGGCAAATCAGAAGAATCTCTTCTTTTTAAGAAAAAAAGTCCCATATCATTTTGATAAAATATATGAGTCTGGTATTGTGGAAGCCGTTCGTAATGCTGTTCCTCAAGCCAGAGCTATTGTTTTGTTTGGAAGTTATAGGTGGGGAGATGATAATGAAGATAGTGATATTGATATAGGCGTTGAAATACTCGGTAATAAAAAAATGGAAATAGTAAAACTTGGAATAGTTGAACAATTAGGATATAGAAAAAAAGTTCCTGTAAATATGCATATCTTTTCCAGAAATAAAATAGACTTGAATCTATTCGCGAATATTGCTAATGG
>ERZ1292623.313-Hain-H51-01um-R1-313-length-54106-cov-8_pt1 | contig 54106 bp, 44 predicted proteins | sample MGYA00564398_ERZ1292623 | MGnify/ENA primary metagenome ERZ1292623 (study PRJEB36523, sample SAMEA6512633) | groundwater metagenome | collected 2019-01-07 | study: AquaDiva: Metagenomics assemblies of 32 groundwater samples
TTTGTAACCATAAGGGTATTTTAACTCCTCTTGGTTACGAAACGCACTAATTACCTTACTTTATTTTATATTCTTATCTTCGACTCACTTTTATTATACCTCAAATTCAAGCCCCTGCATAGTGCGTCTATCAGAGCACAAAAGGAAAACTCCCCTTGCGGGGAGCTTTCGAGTTTTTCTTTGCCTATTCTGCCTTTAGCCAGCTTAGCTTGGTTAGTATTCCGGCATTCCTCCCATGCCTCCGGGCATACCACCTGGCATACCCTTACCTTCTTTCTCTGGAAGTTCAGCAACCACAACTTCCATGGTCAAGAGCATCGAAGCCGCAGAAACCGCGCTCTCTAACGCCACCCGAACCACTTTCGTGGGGTCCACAACGCCAGACTGAACCAAATCTTCAAAATTGTCTGTTGCGGCGTTGTACCCAAATCCACCTTCTTTCTTTGCCACCTCGGCTGCAATCACCGCCCCATCTTTTCCTGCATTCTCGGCAATCTGCCGAATCGGCTCTTCTAACGCTCTTCTCAAAATCTTCACTGCTACCTGTTCCTCGGGATCTTGGAGCTCAAACCTATCGAGTTCCTTCACTGCCCTTAAAAGCGCAACGCCGCCTCCGGGCACAATCCCTTCTTCCACTGCAGCTCTCGTGGCGTTCAAAGCGTCTTCCGTCTTATGTTGTCTTGACTTCTGCGCAACTTCCGTAGGCGCTCCAACCTTGACCACCGCAACTCCGCCCGCAAGTTTTGCGAGGCGCTCTTGGAGTTTCTCTTTATCAAACTCCGATGTGGTTTCTTTCAACACTGTTCGAATCTGCCTAATCCGTGCTTCGATTTTTTCTCTGTCTCCCCTCCCTTCAATCACTGTGGTGTTATCTTTTGTGGCGATTATTTTTCTCGCAGAGCCAAGAGAGACCAAATCCACTTTATCTAATTTCAATCCAACCTCATCGGAGATCACTTGGCCACCGGTTATCGTCGCAATATCTCCGAGCATCTCTTTCTTTCGGTCGCCAAAACCAGGAGCTTTCACTGCGATCGTATTAAAGATGCCGCGCAGTTTGTTCACCACCAATGTCGCTAACGCATCCCCTTCGACCTCGTCTGCAATGATCACAAGTTCTTTTTTGCCGGTCTTTGCAACAGCTTCCAGCGTGGGAAGAATATCCTGGATCGAAGAAATTTTCCTGTCCGTAATCAAAATATAGGCATCCTCTAACACTGCCTCCATACGTTCTGCATTCGTCACCATATAGGGAGAAATGTAGCCTCGATCAAACTGCAAGCCCTTTACGATCTCCTTTTGGATACCCAGTGTTTGAGACTCTTCCACCGTAACAACCCCATCCTTTCCTACTTCGGTCATCACTTCTGCGATCAAATTTCCAAGCTCTCGATCTTCCGCAGAAATCGTTGCAACCTGCGCCATCTCCTCTTTTAACGACACTGGATGAGACATTTGCTTTAAGAATGCAACGACTTTCTCACATGCTTTCTCCAATCCCCTTCTCAAGGCAATGGGATTGGCTCCCGCAGTAACATTCTTTAATCCTTCAGTGGTGATTGCCTGCGCGAGAACCGTCGCAGTAGTAGTTCCGTCTCCTGCAACATCATTTGCTTTTGAGGCGACTTCTTTCGTGATCTCCGCTCCGATATTCTCGATCTTATCCTCCAATTCGATCTTCTTTGCGATCGTTACTCCATCGTTCGTGATGGTAGGGCTGCCAAATCCCTCATCGAGCACCACGTTGCGGCCTTTCGGACCCAAGGTTACTTTCACTGCGTTTGCCACTTTATCTACTCCTGTTCTAAGTTTCCTCCGAGCTTCTTCACCATATAAAATTTGTTTTGCCATGTTTCTTTATTCCTTATTCCTTTGTTACTTCTCTAAAATCGCAAGGATGTCCTCCTCTTTTGCAATGAGGTATTCTTTATCGTCAATTTTCACCTCATTGGGACCATATTTGGTAAAGAGAACAAGATCCCCTGTCTTCACATCAAGGGGTACGACCTTTCCCTCATCTGTCTTTCTTCCAGGCCCCACGGCAATTATCTTGCCTTGTTCTGGCCTTTCTTTCTCTACGGTCTCTGGCAATAGAATCCCTGACTTTGTCTTTTCCTCTTGCCGGAGAGGTTCGATCACTACGTGATCTGAAAGTGGTTTGATATTCATTACTATTATATGGAAAATTGTGTTTAACAATCGGACCTTTAGCAATCGAAGGGTTTGAGTGCTAATCCTTCTACTACTCTATATTAGAGAAGCAAACATCCTTGTCAAGAGCATGAACAAAACTGCGCTATTCGCGCAGTATAAACGTTGCCTTGGCCTATCGTCCGTGGCAACGTTTATATTTCTTCCCAGAACCGCAAGGACAAGGATCATTACGGCCTACCTTCACTGAAGCCATGGGAGATGAGTCCACTTTTGAATTATCAGCAATGCCTAAAGGCCCATTGGAAAAAACTCGGCGCTGGGGAACTGATCTTGCTTGTTGGGTTGCTATTTGAACTCGCATAATCGAGTTTGCAGTAAGTTCTTCGATTTTGTCGAGCAGCTCACGGAACATCCGATGGCCTTCATTTTTATATTCTACCAGAGGATCTTGTTGGCCATACGCACGAAGCCCCACAGAATCGCGCAAATACTCCATATTCTCTAAGTGCTCAACCCATAGAGAATCGATCGCTCGCAGGCTGATAATTTTTTCGGCTTGGCGCATATTCTCTTCTCCGAGTTCCTTCTCTTTCTTCTCATAGTCTTCTTCTGTATAACCAAATTTTTTGCATATCGTAAGTACATAAAATCTCATGCTCTTTGGGTCATTGGGATTTGCCCCGCCATCGAGCTGGGCATCCGGTTCAATGAGTAGATGAGATTTTTCTAAGATTTCTTTTCTCTTTCGATAGATTGTATCTCTGTGTTTATTGAGTACATCGTCGAACTCAAGCAGATGTTTCCTTGCGTCAAAGTTAAAACCTTCAATTCTTGATTGGGCAGATTCGATACCATTGGAAACTAACCTATTTTCAATAGGTTGATCTTCGGGAAGACGAAACCTATCCATCAATCCCTTAATTCGATCTCCCCCAAAAATACGAGCTAAATCATCCTCAAGCGAAATAAAAAACTGTGATGACCCCGGATCACCCTGCCTTCCCCCTCTTCCTCGAAGCTGATTATCAATTCTTCTTGCCTCGTGGCGTTCGGTTCCGAGCACATGCAATCCCCCGACTTCGCGAACCCTTCGACTTCGCTCAGGGTCATCCTCGGGGTTACCCCCGAGGATGATGTCAACCCCGCGACCTGCCATGTTTGTTGCAACAGTCACTGCACCGAATTTTCCTGCTTGAGCTATAATTTGAGCCTCCCTTTCATGGTTCTTTGCATTCAGAACCTCGTGAGGAATTCCTTCTCTCTCAAGCAGTATATGGAGATATTCATTTTTTTGAATGGAGACTGTTCCTACCAAGAGAGGTTGTCCTTTCTCGTGCCTTTCTTTGATCTCTTTTACCACTGCATCGAACTTTGCTTTTTCGGTCTTGGAGATTCGATCTGAAAAATCCTGACGAATCATCGGCTTATTCGTAGGAATTACCGCTACCTCTAACCCATAGACTTTATGAAACTCTTCTGCTGACGTGGCGGCAGTACCTGTCATGCCCGCTAACTTCTTATACATTCGAAAATAATTCTGAAAAGTAATGGAGGCTAGCGTGATGGATTCGGGTTGAACTTGTACCCCTTCTTTTGCTTCCAATGCCTGATGAAGTCCTCCTGAATACCTGCGGCCTGACAGTAAGCGCCCTGTAAATTCATCTACAATAATAACCTCTCCGTTTCGCACCACATAATCCTGATCTCGCTTGAACAACACTTGCGCTTTTAACGCCTGTTCTAAATGGTGCACATACTTGATTCCTTTCTCCTGATAGATATCTTTGAGGTTAAGAAAATCCTCTACCTTATTGATGCCAGACTCTGTGATGCTGACTGCCTTTAATTTTTCATCAACGGCATAATCAATTTCTTGCTCGAGTCGAGGAATAACTCTGGAAAATTCGACATACCATTGAGAACTCTCCTGATCGGGAGCAGAGATGATAAGCGGAGTTCGCGCTTCATCGATAAGAATAGAATCCACTTCATCAATAATCGCAAAATGATGACCGCGCTGCACCTGATGCTCCAGGTCATAGGCCATGTTGTCTCGGAGGTAGTCAAAACCAAATTCGTTGTTCGTGCCGTAGGTAATGTCGGCTGCGTATGCCTCCTTACGGCTACAAGGACGAAGATATGTTTCTTCTACCTTAAAACTTCCGAGAATGTCTCTTCTTGTATCGCGGTCCTGAATCGCGAATTTCGTAATTCTTGATTCTTGATTCTCGGTCGGTTGATAAGCCGGATCATACAAATAAGCCGCATCGTGCGCGATGCAACCCACGGACAATCCCAACACATGGTATATCTGCCCCATCCACACCGTGTCTCTTTTCGCAAGATAATCGTTTACCGTAATAATATGTACTCCCTGTTCTCCGAGCACATTGAGATACGCAGGAAGGGTTGCCGCAAGAGTTTTTCCCTCCCCGGTTTTCATTTCCGCTATCTTTCCTTCGTGAAGCACAATTCCTCCCATGAGTTGTACATCAAAATGACGCTGGCCAAGCGTCCTTTTTGCTGCTTCTCTTACAAGTGCAAATGCTTCGGGCAAAAGCTCATCGAGTAACTGTCCCCGCGCAAATCTTTCTTGTAACTCCAATGTTTTTTCTTTTAATTCGTGGGGCTGGAGGGTTTCAATGGAATGCTCGCGATTATTAATTTCTCCTACGATGCGCTGAAGGCGCGGGTAGTCTGCTGAAGTCCCAAGAATTTTTGTAAAAATACTCATGGTTCGCCGCGATTCCTTTTCTATCGCTTCTATCCTATCATTCCGAATCGAAAACACAACACCCCACCATCGCTGGTGGGGTGTTGAAAGAGTATCAGATTATCTCTTCTTTTTTTTCTTTGGCATTTGCTTGAGAAATTCGATTTTGAAATTATTGTACATTGGCTGCAGATAGCATCGACTTTACAAATTTTTGCTATCTCCAACAAATCATTATTTTATTTTTTCATTCTCCATAACCAATGTCAATGTGGAAAACTACTGTACGTACTCTATTTCAGATTCTAACCCAATAAAAAATTTTTTTTGAATGATTTCTTTTACTTTTCTTATCAAAAAAAGAACATCGCGAGAACTTGCGTTTCCCAGATTCACCATATAATTTGGATGCTTCTCTGAAACCTGTGCATTGCCTTCACGCAATCCCTTGAGTCCTGCCTCCGAAATAAGATATGCGGCGGGTACCACAGGAAATGGATCATTCTTTACGACGTGTTCGATGAATTTTCTAAGCGCAGCTGGAAATTTTTCGTATTCGTAATTTTTAAAAATGCTTCCTGCATTTGGGTATTCCAAAGGATGTCGGGATTTCCGATAGAGAATGTGGTCTTGCGCAATCGATTGGATTTTCTCTCGATCCCCTTTCTCGAGCCGAAAATGTGCGGATAGCACAATCCATCCTTCTTCTTTCAATCGAGAAGATCGATAGGAAAATTGGCATTCTTCTTTTGAAAAAACTTTGAGCTCCCCCTTCCCATCAAGCGCTTCTACGTCAAGGACGTTATCTTTTGTTTCTGATCCAAAAGCTCCTGCGTTCCCTCGAATAGCCCCTCCGACTGTCCCTGGCAATCCTCCTGCCCATTCAAAACCAACAAGCCCTTTTCTTGCCGTTTCTTCCACAAGCGTAGCTATCGAAACACCAGCTTCTGCATGCAACATCGAATCACGAATCTCAAATTTCGAATTTTGAATGTGGATCACCAATCCATCAAATCCCTCATCGCAGATAAGAAGATTGCTTCCTCCTCCCAAAACGAAAAAGGGGATCTCCAGTTCCCTTGCTCCATGGATTGCTCCAATGATCTCTTCCTTACTCCTCGCAACAAAAAAATATCTCGCAGGACCTCCGATGCGAAATGTTGTATATTCTTTGAGAGATACCCCAAATTGAATACCCGGAAGTTTTTCCTTGAGTAAGTTTTCCTTCTCCACTTGGGTCCAACCTCCTCTCAACGTGAAGATTCGACCCAAGGGATCGAGGGCGTAAACTCCAATAAGTAAGACTTTATGAGTGCTGCCCCTCGATCCAATTTCCATCGTACAAGTTGTAGGGTAAAAAAGCAACAAACCCCGCTCGAGTGGGGTCTGCTGCCGTCTTACTGGGAGGCCGAGCACATACATGCTACAGCACTCATGATTCTATTGTACTCCTTGTAACAGAATTGTCAACCCCCGCAATGCATTTATCTTCTTTCTCGTAAGAGACCCCACAAATCCGGTACCCTTCTGCATCCCAAGCGGAGCTAAAATCTCTGACGCATATTTCTCCTGGAATCTAATCGCCGCGGCATGGGTGAGTTCAAAGAAGTTGCCCGTAACTAATCTTTCCGGATAAATCTCTGTGCCTTGAGACGCAAAAAATTCCTGAAGACATCGTATGTTCTCGTCATCTTGCAATCCGAAAAATAAATCTCTGGCGAATGCGGCGCACCTACGTGGTTGCTTGCCTTGAGCTACTAGCGCAACTTGGGCTTGGAGTCTCATGACTTCTCTCTTCAAAATCTCTATCTGTTTAGCTAACTCTCCAATGAGCTTGGCGCGATTGTCTTGGCTCACGCGCTCTTTCCTGTTTGTTTCTTCCTCCCTTTTCTCCAATTCTTCGTTCGTGGTAGCGGCTGTCCAAGAAAAAAGGTAAGAAGGTTCGGAAGAATCGAAGTTGGGGTTCTCGTTTTGAATAGAGGGAAGGATGACAACAGCAGTGTTCGTAGCCCCGAACTCCTCTACTCGTATCTTTCCTTTTTGAGTTTTCGTGAGGTCGAAAAAACCAATATCGTACGCTCCCGAATTCTTCTGGATAAGATAAGGCACTTGAAAGCGTACGATGGGATTACCCTCAAAGGTGATCTCCAAAGCGCCTTTTCCTCCGCTTATCTTATGCCAATTTCCCGCCCAGTTTTTCGTTGGATTTGTTACGGTCAGTTGACTTTCACCAAACGGCAAAAGGAAACTCGTGAAAGGAAGAATGCGAAGGTTCTGGAGATGTTCGTCTTTGAAACAGTATCGTTCTCCGTAGGAACAATCATTCAGAAATACTGCAACCGTCCAATTGGTAAATACTTGAGAAAAGTTCTCTTTCCGCTCACGTTTGGCAAATACCTCGTTGAATGTCGCAATTCCAGCCTTTGGAACTTTTAGCATCTCAACAAAAGTCTCTGTGCCGTAATGATCAATGAGGTAGCGAAAGAATACGCTCACCACCCCATAATCTTCAGGTAACCCTTTCCATTCGGTCAACGAATTTCTCGGATTCCCAATAAAATCTTTGATTCTTTTGGAAAAATAGCTTTCTTCAAACTCCTTTTCATACCCCACAAACCACGGAGCCAATTCTGCAAATCCCTCTTGCATCCATATTTCATCGGAGATGCCTCGGATTCGCTCTTTCTGATTGAAATAAATAAGGTGCATAAACTCGTGCGCAAGGTAATTTTTTGCCAAAGGAGTTCCAATGGCATCGCTCCCAAGATACACCATTTCCCTCTCGTTGGATCTTGGCGCTTGAAGCTTTGGGTAGCCATCAGCAGTGTTAAAATATCCTTTGGCGCCTTGCTTCATTCGATGAATGAGCACCGTGATATGAGCGTCTTTATCAACTCCTGGTCTGTTTTCTGATCCAAAAATCTTCGTAAGAGTTGGGTAAATCTCTTGCTGAAAATGGACACCTAATCGCCCGAGCGCTTCGCCAACCTCCTGCTTTCCCTCCGGAGGCAATGAATTCCACCACTCATCTTCAATATAAAAATATAAATCGTCCGTAATGACCTGGAGGGAAGCTGCCACCATACTTCTTTTCTGAAAGTCGAATTCAGGATCAACCAAGAATACGACTCGCTGGGAAAGCACATCAGCAAAAACAAAAGCCGGCAAAAAGAGAATTGCTAATCCCATCAATGGAATTGTGCTTTTGATGTTCTTCATAATCCTTCTCATTGAGTATGATACGATGGCACAAGCATTCGCAACGTCTCCCTAAGTACATCCCTATCGTTCCGATCGATTGCCTCCCGCAGCCTCCGTAATCCTTCTTCCAGAAGATGTTCCTCGCATAGGGAGAGTTCTGCCCTCAAGATCTTTTGATTCTGGGTAGCCACTGTTTGTTCGCTCGCAGAAAGAATATCTTCAAAAAATTTCTCGCCAATCCTTGGACCGGTGAACACAATAGGAATATCCTGATCTGGCTCAAGTCCAGAAAGCCGAATCATTTCTCTTGCCAAATCGACAATCTTGATGGGATGACCCATATCTAAGACAAACACTTCTCCTCCCTTCCCCATCGCGCCTGCCTGCATCACCAACAAACATGCTTCCGAAGTACTCATAAAGTATCTCTTCATTTCTGGATGTGTCACCGTGACAGGACCTCCTCTTTTTATTTGCTCTCGGAAAACCGGAATAACGCTCCCCCTACTATCCAATACGTTTCCGAATCTCACGGATATAAAGCGAGTGTGATTTTTTTGATTCAACACCTGACAAATCATCTCGCCAACTCTTTTGGTCGCGCCCATAACCGACGTTGGGTCTACTGCTTTATCAGTCGAGATAAACACGAATTTTTCGACCCCATATTCCATTGACGCTCCTGCAACTGCGAAGGTGCCAAAAATGTTATTTTTTACTGCCTCATCTGGATGTTTTTCCATCAAGGGGACGTGCTTATACGCTGCCGCGTGAAATACAATGGAGGGATGAAAGTCTCGAAAGATTTGTTTCATTTTACTCTCGTCTCGAACATCGGTAACAAAAGAGGAAAATGAAACATAGGGAAATTGCTGCAAAAATTCCTCTTCCATACGAAAAATTCCTGTTTCATCGTGATCAATCAGAAGAAGTTGAGACGGAAGGAATTGAGCTACCTGCCGGGAAAGTTCAGCTCCGATAGAGCCTGCGGCTCCGGTAATTGCAATCGTGCGGCCCGCAATACATTGTTTGATGAGTTGAGTATCCAGGGAAATTGATTCTCTGCCGAGAAGATCTTCTACCTGAACCTCTCGCAGGTTTCCAATGGACACTTCCCCATTGAGGAGCTCCACAAGCGAAGGAACAATTTTGATTTTTGTAATTCCTGCCTTTCTCCCCAATTCCACTGCCCTGCGAATAAGCCGAGATCCAGCCGATGGCAATGCGATAATGATGCTTTCAATCTGGTAGGAGCTCGCGAGTTCCGGGATATCTTCAATGGTCTTCATGACTCTCACCCCATGGATCATACTTTCTATCTTGCTCACATCATCATCTACAAACCCTACGGGAAAATAGAAGCGAGGAGAACTACTCAAAATGCTCTTTACGAGCTGTGCTCCCGCATCTCCTGCTCCTACGATAAGCGTCCGTTCTCCCTCGTGTGTATGTACCTCCAATTCTTTATACATTCTTTTTGCCAAACGTATTGCCCCCGTAAAGAAAAAAGTCAAAATAGAGCTGATAAATAGGGTGGATCGAGGGAATCCTTCAAATGCATAAGAATCTCTTGCCAGGTACAACAAAACTCCCATCAAAACAAACGTAAGCGTGAGAGCCCGAGCTAGAGAGAATAATTCGCTTACACCCACATAACCCCACGTAAAAGAATAGAGGCGTGACCAGAAAAAAATCGGTATACCCACCGCAACCATCAGGAGGATCACGCGTTCAATGAGAAGAATGTGTTGGGATGCAATTTGTCCTTCAAATCTCAACAGAAAAGAAAGCCACACTGCTGCTGCCATAGAGACAACATCTCCAACAACAAAGAAGCCCAGACGGCTCTGGGGCCATTTCTCAACGACTCTTTTGACAAGCTGCTCGAGGATCTTCATAGAAGCGATGGTCTGCTATCGTAAAAATAAAAATTTCTGCGCTCCCTAGAACGATAATGTTTTTGACCATTTGAGAAGTCTTTGAAAACCTTCTTGGATGTCTTCCGGGCTGCATCCGAAAGAAAATCGGAGATGCCCCTGTCCCGTCGCCCCAAATGCAATTCCGGGAATCGTAATCACATGGGTTTCATAAAGAATCTTCAATGCAAACTCAAGAGAAGTCATGGGAATTTTATATCTTGCAAAGACATAGTAGGCTCCTTGCGGTTTTTCGTACTCAAATAAATCCTTCAGTTCGTCTAACTTCTTGCATATCAGTTCTCTGTTGAAAGTCAACTTTTCTACGAATTCTCTCACCGAATCTTGCGTTCCTTTCAAGGCAGTAATCGCGGCTTCTTGAGAAATGGCTGGGGCACAGATCGCGAGGGCATCATGCACTTTAAGGATATGATCCATAATTCCTGCTTGCGCAAGGCAATAGCCCACCCGATAGCCCGTGAGCGCGTATTTTTTAGAAAAACTCCCACAGAGAATCACGCGGTCCCGTAACTCGACAAACGAAGCTGGAGAAATATGCTTTACTCCCTCATAGGTCAAAAAATCGTAGGTTTCGTCACTGATAATCATTACATCGTGTTCCTTCGCGATCTTTCCAAGTGCCGTCAAGTCTTCCTTGCTAAGCACCGTGCCCGTCGGGTTGCAAGGATGGGAAAATAAAATTGCTTTTGTCTTTGCGGTCATTTTCGCCTTGACAAGATTCGGATCAAACCTCCATGCTTCTTTCTCAACGAAAGGCACAAACACCGGAATTCCCCCGAACTCAAGAGTCTGCTCAATATGCGAGGGGAAGGCAGGAGAAAGAATCAAAATCTCATCTCCCTCATCAAGCACGGTTGCAAGTACGCAAGCCATCGCTTCCTGGCAGCCGGTACTTACCATCACTTCTTTCTTTGCATCAATAGGTGCTATCTCTTTTCGCTGCTCAAGGTCTCTTGCGATGAGCTCTCGTAATTCGGTGATCCCTGGCTCTAACGTGTATCTGGCAGTACTCTTTTTCTCTAAAGCTTTTCGTATTCCTTCTTTGATATATCCGGGAGTATCAAAGTATGGAATCCCTTGACCAAAAGAGATGATATCACGAACCCCTTGCTCCTCTTGCAGTCGAGCAGCCAAAAGCGACATCTCTTTAATAGGAGACATCACCATGCGTTGCACCCGTTTTGAAATATTTTTCGTACGAAATTTATGCCCCAAGGCGGCAATCGCTGACCGTTGATTCCTCATAGCTACAGAAAACGATGAATGGCTTTTTTGAGTGTATCCGCGACCAAGTCAATTTCTTCCTCTCTCAAATTATTGTAAAAAGGAAGGGCGACCGTACGATCTCCTGCCCGTTCAGCTGCTGGAAAATCACCACGCCGGTACCCAAAAAGTTTTCGATAGAAGGGCTGCAGATGAATTGGCTGAAAGTAGATACCGCAATGAATCCCTTTTCTTTTCAGAGCATCCACGAGAGAATCTCGTTGCTTTCTTGTATATTTTTGAGAAAGTCTGATCACGTACACAAACCAACTCATTTTCACAGAGGGCGCAACAAAGGGCAACTCGATTTGAGAAACATCTCTAAGCCTTTCGTTGTAGCATTGAGCAACTCTCTCTCTTTTCTCTAAGATTTCCGGCAGTCTTCTCAATTGGGCTAATCCAACGGCACACTGCATTTCGGTGAGCCGGTAATTGAACCCCAAACGCACATGTTCAAACCACTGCATGTTCACCGCTCTCCTTCCTTGATTTCTCATGCTTTGGCATTGAAGCGCAATACTCTTATGATTCGTGAGAATCGCTCCTCCTTCCCCACCGGTTGTGATTTGTTTATTAGGATAAAAAGAGAAGATCGCGGCGTCTCCAAAACTTCCGCATCTTTTCTTTTTGTATTCAGATCCCAAAGCTTCGGCAGAATCCTCAATGATCGTAAGTTTATGATTCCTTGCAATCTCTACAATCGCTTCCCAATGTGCGGGGTGTCCAAATACATCTACGGGCAAAATTGCTTTTGTGCGCTTCGTAATAGCTTTTTCAATTTTGGAAGGGTCCATGGTGAGGGTATGTTCATCGATGTCCACAAAGACAGGTTTTGCCCTCTCATACAGAATACAATTTGCAGAAGCAATGAAAGAAAAAGGGGTTGCAATGACCTCGTCTCTTTCCCTGATCCCCAACGCTTCCATGAGAAGATGCAACGCCGCTGTTCCAGAACTTACCGCGACTGCATATCTCCGTTGAGCAAAGAGCGCAATCTCTTTCTCAAACCCACGTGTCTTTGGGCCAGAGCTCAAAATCGGCGTGCGGAGAACTTCCAGCACCGCTTTACGTTCCAGGTTCGTAATATCGGGAGACGATAAGGGAATACTCACAAAATTTTTATTTTTTGATTTGTAATTTCCTTGCTGGTATTCCAGCAACCACCGTATTTGGAGAAACGTCTTTATTCACAAAGCTCATTGCGCCTACCATTGCGTTTTCTCCCACCGTGACTCCGGGCATAATCACCGAGTGCGTTCCTATTTTACAGTTCTTTTTTAAGATGACTTGCCCTTCCTTTCCATCAATCGTCGAAACAGAATAGATAGAACAATGGGAACCAATCTGCACCCCATCTTCAACCACCACGCCGTTTTTTGCATTGATGTACGTAAAGGTACCAATATCGGTGTATCTCCCGAGTTTTAAGTTTTTTGCGTGATGAACCAGCCAGTAATATTCGGTGAGCTTCCGTTCCTCGATCTTTGGGTCCTTCCAGCTGGGAAACCTTGTCTTGCCACCAATACTCCTCATCCCTTGAGAAATTTGTTTTCTCTTCTTGTCATTCTTATGTCCCAAGAGATTCCTTTGATTTCTGGAATTTCTAACGGTATTCATATGACTTCGCGAATAAGCACAAATGCTTCGGCGTATTCAAGGCCTGCCTCAAAACCTCTTTTTTGCGCGCGCACCTCGATTGCCTTGAGAGAACGGGGATGCGGAGCTTCTTTGAGTTCGCTCTGATATGATTTCATAGCTTCGATTTTCGACGCAATCGTATCTTTAATATCCACATAGACATTGGGAACAAATGGTTTGATCCCCCAGTCAGTGGCATGAAGCGACTCATACGAAAAAACTTTTTTCACTATGGATCCTGGCAAAGGCCTTGTCGCAACAAGACCTGCCTCAAAAAACAAACGGTGGTCTCTGTTGAGATCTCCGCCGTGAGGCAGATAGACAACCTCTGGCTGTACTTCCCTTACCACTGCTTCCAAAGCATCATTGAGTTCTTTGGTAGGAATGGTATTGACTTTGACGCTAGGAAAATTGAGGGAAAATATCTTTTCGATCCCAAGAACCTCTCGAACGTGCTCTAATTCTTTTTGTCTTTCTTTCAGGAATTCTTCCGACCAATCGGGAGTGTAGGCAACCGTTCCAACACAAAGATACACCTTGTCGCCACGGTTTGTATATTTCTTTATGACTCCTCCGCATCCTAATGTTTCGTCATCGGGATGGGGAGTTATAACAAGAACTTTCATAGCCTTTTTCCTTCCAAAATTTCTCTGCTCTGCGGCCCTTCGTTGAAAAGCAAATCGAGAATGCACATATGGGAAAGAAACCCTTGTTCCATAAACTGCTGGGCATAGGAAGGGTGTTCGAATTCATGGATTTGGAGTTTGATTCCGGCATGCCCAAACTTTTCCGGCTCCATATATGCTTTCTTCCCTTCTCTCATTCCCGGCCCTGAAAGATACGTATCAGCTCCAAGCTCTTTGCAAATCTGCACCAAAAGATCAGTACCCTTGCCTTTTGCTTGCAGGTCGGAAGCTTTGAGCACTCGTAGAGAAATGTTCAGATACCGCGCAACTTCATTGAAAAATTGCCTGTCCAAATCCCCTATCTTCTCTCCATCCTCGCGAAAGACTTTCTGAACAATCTGCATCACTTCTTCAAAGTAGGGAGTCTTTCGGTAACTTTGACGAAGTACTCCTTCCTGGGACTCTTTCCAGTTCTTCGTATGATCAATCACCAAATCTTTAATGGGAGTAAAAGAAGATTTATCTTTCAAGGGAACCGTGATCCATTGCCCGCCATTCGATGTCTTCACCCTGTTGCGATGAATGAATCCATGCTTTTGAAATGTGGCAGTGTCAAGTATCACATAGACATCTGCTTTCATCAATCTATTCCAAAATCCAATCCACGGCAGATATTCGGGCTGATGGATCATCACCACCATATCTTTGAGAATAGGATTTCTCAACTTAAAAGTCAACCTTTTCTGCAGGATTTCTTCCTCTGTAATCCTCTATCACTCCTTTTCCATATTCATCTTTTCCCGAGAGTATGAGGAAAAGCGTGCCGAGCAAAATTTTCAGATCAAGCAAGAAAGACCAGTGATCAATATACCAAACATCCCATTGAATGCGTTCTTCCCATGAAAGCAGATTTCCTCCTTTGATCATATCCATGCTTGCCATGCCGGGGAGTACGCTTAAACGCTGTCGTTCCGACTCGGTATATCTTGCTGCTTGGTGAGGAAGTCCGGGGCGCGGACCCACCAAAGACATTTTACCTTCAAGGACAGAGATGAGCTGGGGAAATTCATCAATGCGAAACCTCCTCAACCACTTCCCTACCTTTGTGATTCGAAAGTCATTTCTTTCGACCTCAATTCCTCTGCCCATGTGTACTGCCCCCTCCACCATCGTACGGAATTTCAACATCTCAAAAACCTTTCCCTGTTTGCCCACCCGCTCTTGCTTGAAAAACACCGAACCCTTTGAATTTAGTCGAATCAGAACTGCGATAATCAAAAAAGGAACCGCAAGCAAAAGAAGACCAGCCAATGCTCCCCAAAAATCCATCTGTGTTTTTAAAAATCGTTGAAATTGCATCCTCTCTTACTCTACCAAAACCCCTTCTCTCTCACAAGCTGTTGTATGAGACAAAAGATGATAAAGGGGCTTTTATCGTGTTTTGCGAGCTTGCAGGTAGAAACTGTGAGAAAAAAACAAGAACAGGGGAAAAAACAAAAAATTCAAAATCGCAAAGAGCTTGAAACGCAAGATGACTTTGGCAATGAAGCGAAAGGGTCGGGGGAATACATATACTCCCTTCAAACTCATGGAATGAAACTGCATCTGTTCAAGTATTTTCATAATCTCATAAGGATTGTACCTCTGGATATTTCGCAGAAAAAGGGAACTCAAAGAAAGGGAGTTGAGGGTTCGGATCACCAGAATTCCTCCCGGCTTGAGAACACGGCTAAGTTGGACAAGTGCTTTTTTGGGTTGATTCACGGTTTGCAACACTCCCAAACAAAGTACGATGTCAAACTTCTCGGAAGGAAAAGGAAGGTGGTAGATATCCGCAACCTCAAAATGAACATTGGAGTTGCTTTGGGACGTTCGCTGTCTGGCAATGGCAATCATTTCTGCAAGATAATCCACTGCCCAAACATCAAATCCCTTTTCTCCAAGCCATCGAGCAACCTCTCCCGTTCCACACCCAACGTCAAGGACAGAAATTCGAGAATTCTCGCTCAATGGAGGAACCCGAAAGTACTCCACAAAATAAAAAAAATAATCTTCTGGATTTTTGTCCAACACCACCGAGAGTTTTCCTGCTCTTGCTGCTTGAGAAAATTTTTCTTTCCATTGAAGTTCAGAGTGGTCAAGCATAAAATCTCAATGAAGTTTCTCTCTTATGAGGCGTTCATACTCCTCCATCAAAGTTTCAAAAATAACTTCTTGATTAAACTCTTGTGCTGCTTTTTGCCTTCCTGCTTTCCCTAACGCTTTTGCTTTCTCTGGATTCAAAAATAATTCCTCGATTGCCTCTACCAATCTTGCCACATTTCTGGGAGGAACAAGAATTGCAGTTTTCCCATCTTCTGCGGCTTCTCTACAGCCGCGGATTGCGGTGGCAACCACCGGCCTTTCCATCGCAGAAGCCTCAAGGATGGAGATACCCAATCCCTCTCGATACGTAGGAAGCACAAAAACATCCATGATTGCATAGAATTCCTCGACATTGATGCGTTCGCCCAAAAACCTCACATTTTTTCCGATGCGGGAGCTTAGAACGATGGAGGGGTCAATGCGATCACTTTTGGCAGGCTCTTTGGCGCCTATCATGATTAACACGGCGCCAGGGAACTTTTGTAACACACGATCGAACGCATCAAAAAGTTCAAGATACCCTTTTTCCCGCACGAATCTCGCGACAATTCCAATCACCTTGGCATCAAGGGGAATGGCGAGTCCTTTCTTTTTCTCTCTGCAAAATTCTTCAGAGAAACGCGCGGGATTGAATTTTTCAAGATCGATGCCAAGAGGAAGATACGTGAGCTTTTCAGGAGAATATATTCCCATCTTCAAGAGTTTGACAGTGTCTTCTCTGTTTACCGAAAATGCACGATGCACGAGAAGCGCGATGACTCTTTCGAGCAAGACGAAAAACGCTTTTTTCAGCAGAGAAAAATTATTTTCAAAATCCAAGCCATGAATCGTATACATGCGAATTGGTACTCTTGCAACAAAAGCTGCAAGCTGTCCCACAAAGCTTGCTTTGAGGGTATGGGTATGCACGATATCAAATCGTTCTTTGCGAAACAAAAGGATGAGTCGGATGAATGCCCGTACATCGGTAAATGGGGTGAGGATCCTTCTGGTAATAGGAATGGTTTTCACGGAGATACCTGCCTGCCTGATCTCTGGGATCCATTTTCCATCAGAAGAAATTGCCCACACCTCAAACCCTTGTCTTTTCAGGTATTGAAGATTTGAAAACAAAAGAAACCGAAGCGTAATGTCAGCAGAAGCAACGGAGCAAATTTTTATCTTCTTCATATTCGATACGTGAAAAACAACCTCAACCAAATAAAAAGAATGTATCCAAGGAGTGTGAGCCTGCGAAAAAATGGATAGCCTTTTCTCTCAAGGACGTCGCGCAGATAGGTATGGAGGTACGGCGTCAGCGATAGAAGAAACGGATAAAAGACTTTAATGAGCATACTCTTGAGGCGTGCTCTTTTACGAGGATACACTCGTTTGAAAAAAGAGGTTCGGTCAGTGAAACCAAAAGGTCCCTTGAGGAGCATTCGAAATACAAAATTCGCATCAGCTCCCCATTTTTTCCAGTTATCAACCAATTGAAACTCCACACCTCTTACTACTCCGCATTTCCATAATCCGTAAAGCAAATTTGCCTTTCCATCGTGGTGAAGGAGCACGAGAAAACGTTTCAACTGCTCATACTGATCTTTGCCGAATGGAAAAAATGTATGAGGATCATGCATCTTTATGATCTTCCCTTGTTCATCCATATACACAAAGTTACAAAAAACCATGATAAGATGGGGGGATCTCAAAAAGAAGGTTACACACTCTTGGAGAAAATGCGCGTCCCACACATCGTCGTGAGAAGCCCACATGAAATAGAATCCTTGAGCTCTCTCCAATACAAATCTGAAATTTTCTGTTGGAGTTCCAAGTCTCTGCTGCCTAAAATACCGAATTCGCGAATCTTTCCTTGTATATTCTTGGCAGATGTTGGAAGTTTCATCGGTAGAGGCATTGTCAGAGATAAGAAGTTCAAAATTTTGGTATGTTTGCGAAAGCAAAGAATCCAGTGCTTTTTTGATATAGAAAGCACCATTGTACACCGGCATGCCGATAGTCACCAGATCTCTTTGAGAAAACCCTTGATTCATTTGATACGCTTGAGATATCCTGCAGCGAATGCAGTAATAAGAAGTTTTGAGGAAATGGTTTCATCCACAAGAAAGTGTTTATTTTTCCCGAGAAACTCCTCCACTGCAATCTTGGGATTATTTCCTTTCCCAAAAGGTCTGTCCCTGATCGCACCTTCCGGCAGATCTTCAATAAAGGTATCGCATACAATAAGGTAGCTCCCTTTTTTCACAAGAGGGGCATACAACTCCAATTCTTTCTTCACGTGTGCACAGGTATGATTCGAATCAAGGATCACAAGAATCTTCTCTTTGCCCTTGGCAATCTTCTGTACCCGCTCGAAAATTTTAGGATCTGTAGAGCTTCCCTCGAGCATCTTGATCCTTTTGAACAAAGGGTGTGTTTGAATTGCTTTTTTGTTGTGGGGACGAATCTCCACATCAATTCCAAGAACCTCTCCCTTTCCGATCAACTCGAGAATGGAAGCATACAAGATAAGTCCACCGCCGTGCGCAATGCCCGTTTCGAGAACAAGATCTGGTTTGACTTGCCAAATAATTTCCTGGATGGCAACGATGTCGGCAGGATATTGGATAATCGGAGAACCAAGCCACGAAAATACATAGGGATATTTTTGAGCAAGGGATCTTCCCAGAAACTCTTCTGCCAATTTCTTGAGTCTTTGGTCTCTTGCGATGTTCTCAATGTATTCTCTTTTTTCTGATTCAAACTTACCAAAAGACTTTTCCATGCGTTAAAAATTTTGCTTTTCAGAAAGAGACACTTTGATATAGACTTTTTTCCCATTGTGAAGATAATATGCGTACGTGCGATCTCCAAAGCTCCGCGCACGCAACTGCCAGATGAGCTCTCTTCCTTTGTACATCTTTTCCAAATCAATCACATCAAGACGCTCCACATCTTTTGCCCGATGGTATGTTCCCTCGTCTTCGTTTTGTGCGACAACCCTGATGTTTCCTTTCTTGAGCTTTGGCCATGTATCTTTGAATAATCTGACTACCTCTCTCAATGCGCGCTCATACAAGGTTCCCGCAATATCTGTCTCTCTGATCTCCAGACGCCTTTGAGCAATAACGGGGCCGCTGTCGATCCTCTCGTCTATATAATGAATGCTTACTCCGTAAGGTGAACCTTCATGGAGGGCCCAGACCTGCGGATACTTTCCACGGCCAAGCGGAAGATAACTATGATGAAGGTTGACGCATCCTGCAGGGAAAAGATCAATGATCTCTTTTTTGAGAATGTAGCCAAACCATGCACAAATTCCCACGTGAGGATGAAAACTCTTGATCCTTTCTTGCAAGGTGTGATCGGAAAGCATCTGGGCATACACCACGAGGTCTGCTTTTGCTGTTTTCTTGATCTCTTTGGCGAATTTTGCAGTCTCTTTGGGCTCGAGAACCAAGACAACAATATGTTCACCCCTTTCTGCAAGGTAGCGAGTAATTTGCAAGCCCACCGCATCATTTGCAAAGAGCACGATATTCGGCTTTCGCGGCATTGGCTTCATACGCTTTTACGTAAGATTTCAACAAATTTGGCACACACATACTCCACTTCTCCTTCCGTTATCTTGAAACCAGAAGGGAGGTTCACGCCGCGAGAAGAGATATCAAACGTAATCGGGGTATCTGCTTTTTCGTTGATCGCAGGAAGAAAACTCAAGGGATAGAAAAATGGACGTGCCTGGATTCCGAAACGTTCAAGTTGTCTTACCATCTCCTCCTTTCTGATTTTATACTGATTATCCCATGCCACTGCCGCAACCCAGAAACTGCTCTTCGTGTGAGGAAGTTCGCTGTTGAGTGCTATCCCCCGAATCGGGGCGAGCCGTTTTCGATACCAAGAGAAAATCCTTCGTTTCTTTTCAATAAGCTCCTTTATGCGCTCTAACTGTGCTAATCCGCATGCTGCTTGGAAATTGGTCATCTTATATTTATACCCTATCTCCAAATTCCAATATATCTTTTTGGGATCCTTGCAGTGATCATTGTAATACCTCGCTTTTTCTATGAGGGTCTTGCGATCGCAAAGGAGCATCCCGCCCTCTCCTGTCACCAACATTTTTGAGCCATGAAAACTAAAACAGGAAACGTCTCCAAATGATCCTGCCTTTTTCCCATGATATTCAGCTCCAACTGCTTCTGCAGCATCTTCGACGACAAAGAGACGATGAGCTCGAGCAATACGAGCAATTGCGTTCATCTCCGGCATTCCTCCATAGAGATCAACCACCAAAACTGCTTTTGTCCTTTTGGTGATCTTCTTTTCTATATCTGCGGGAGAAATACATTGGGTGCGAGGATCAATGTCTACAAACAAGGGTTTGGCTCCCATATAATAGAGGGGTTCCACGCTCGCAATCCAGGACATATTGGGAACAATCACCTCATCTCCTTTTTGGATCCCAAGCGCAAGAAAGGCTAAATGTAAAGCAGCCGTCCCATTTGCGCTTGCCAATGCATATTTCCTTCCCACATAGCGGGCAAATCTCTTCTCAAACAAATTCACATACTTCTCATGATTCTCATCCCAGCCATCTCTTGCTGCTTTTGCAACGTATCGTACTTCTTTGTCGGTGATGGATGGCCCCGCCAAGGGAATAAATGGTTTCTTCATACGAAAATCTTACTTTTCCTTCTTTGCAAAGAGTGCCCAACTCCGATCTTTTTGAGAAAGGATGGGGTTGGCAAGAGGCCACGAAATTCCAAACAGAGGATCATCCCAACGGACTCCTTGCTCATGGTCTGGAGAATAAAATTCAGAGGTAATCATGAGGACCTCACAGTTATCCTGTAAGGTCTGAAATCCATGAGCGCATCCCTTTGGCACCAAGATCATTCTTTGATTATTCTCGCTCAATTCATTGCAAACCCATTTTCCCCGGGTTGGAGAACCTTTTCTCAAATCGAGTACCACATCAAAAATTGCACCTTGAAGGCATGCAATAATTTTGTCTTCTTCTTTGGATTTTCGCTGAAAATGCAACCCTCGAATGGTACCTCTCTTTCTCGTAAAACTTCGACTGATCTGCGCCACCTCAAATGTTATTCCCGCTTTTCCCAATTCTTCTCTGCAAAAAATCCGAGCGAACTCTCCCCTTCCATCCTTGACTGGCTCCCCCTTAATCACATATATTCCAATAATCTTCGTTGCTTGAAACTTCATGCGCCTCACCTCTCAATCGTTTGAATGTGTTTCATTATAACACAGTTTACGTAAGCGGATCAATCGGAACCAATGCCGTGGCATACCCCGTGCGCTCCCAAGGAATCACAAGAGAAGGCTATACCAAACGGACAGAGGGAATGGGAATGATGAATTTTCCCCCGCTCTCTCTGAATGGCCGTAATTCTTCCATTCCCATCACTTCATCTCCAAGATTCCAGCATAAAAGCAATAAATAGGCAGGTTTGTCTTCGGAGATTTTTTCGATGGGATGGATAAGCATATGAGTGCCCGGGGTATATAATCCTTGTTTTGCGGGAGATTTATCTACGATAAAATCAAGATAATTCTCTCCGATGCCACAATAGTTCAGCAAGGTCATCCCTTTTGCAGGAGCGCTGTACGCAGCAATCCTCTTTCCCTCTTTCTTCAACTGGTCAAGCAAAGCAAGAAGTTCTGACTTGAGACCGCGTACCTTCCCTTCAATCGCCCGATAGGTTTCGACGCGATCAAACCCATCTTTACACTCTCTCTTTGCGAGTTCTTCAATGTTCTTGGTGATTTGATGGGCACCAGGGTGCCCTGCAAAAATTCGCAACGAGCCTCCTTGCAGAGGAATGAACTCGACATCATAAATCTCAAGGTCTGCTTTTGAAAAAAGATGCTGAAGCGAAAGCAAAGAGTAATAAAACACATGTTCGTGGTAGATAAGATCAAACTTCCCTTCGAGTAAACCCGCTCCATAGGGAAATTCAAACACTGCGCTTCCCTTCGGTTTGAGCATGACTTTCACTCCTTGAACAAAATCGACAATTTCGCTCACGTGGGCTAACACATTCGCACCATACACAAGATCGGCTTGCATGCCTTGTTCTTCGTGAAACCTTCTTGCAAACTCATGGGTAAAAAAACTGGGGATGGTCCACATGCCTTTCTCGTTTGCGAGTTTTGCAATATTTTTTGCAGGTTCTATCCCAACGAAAGGAATCTCAAGCTCCTTGAGATATTGCAAAAACGCGCCGTCATTGCTCCCGATTTCGAGCACAAAACTTTGGGGGGTCAATCGGAATCGCTCTCTGACATACAGAGCAGTGTGTTTGCAGTGTTCCAAAAAGGATTGAGAAATAGAGGAAAAATAGAGATAACTTTTAAAGAGCTCCGGGCCAGGAACAACAGAGAAAAGCTGCACTAAAAAGCATTGGGGACAAAATCCCACACTTATATCATACTTCTTCTCAAGGGGCAGCTCTTCTGCCTTTGCAAAGGCATTCGCAAGAGGCATCTGTCCAAGAGAAAGAAACGGAATGAGTTGCACATCGCAGACCCGACAGTTCATGGAGTCTCAAAAAGTGAAGAAATATGACGATTGGTAATTTCAATCATATCACCTCTGTCATAAAACCGTTGGTACCACTCAACCGTCATCTCAAGACACGTACGCAAAGAGAATCTCGAATGCCATCGGAGCATTTCCTGCGCATGATGGACATCAAGCTTGAGAGATTCAGCTTCATGAGGTTCTTGGGTATCTTGATCAATACGATAGAACCCACTCTTTTTTAAAAACCCGAGTAGCTCTTCTGTAAGTTCTTGCACCGTTATGTAGTTTTCCTCTTGGGGACCAAAATTCCAAGCTCCTGCGCATTCTTTCTTGCCCTCATAGAGGTATTTGGCAAGAACAAGATACCCAAGCAAAGGCTCCATGACGTGCTGCCATGGCCTGACCGAAGAGGGATTCCGGAGAATCACAGGCTCATATTTCTCAAACACTGATCTGATAATATCAGGAATGATCCGATCTTTCGACCAATCTCCCCCTCCGATCACGTTCCCAGATCGTACCGATGCAATCAAGGTCTCATGCTTGAGTGAATAGTCTTTGGGGTGAAAAAACGATCGAAGGTATGAACTGATCACCATTTCAGCTCCTGCCTTGCTCGCGCTATAGGGATCATACCCTCCCAACTGATCATGCTCGCGATACGCAGAGGTTGGATCTTCCTTGATCTCATACACTTTATCGGTGGTCACCAGCACGATTACTTTGGCACTCCCGACATCCTTTGCCGCCTGGAGAACGTTCGCTGTTCCAAGGATATTGGTCTCAAACGTATACAAAGGATTAAGATAGCTTTCTCTCACCAAGGGTTGTGCTGCCAAATGAAAGATAATCTCTGGTCTTTCTTTTTGAATGATCTCGTGAACCGCTCTCTGATCTCGAATGTCTGCAAAATAGTTGTGAATATTTGGTTGTATCTCCAAGATTTCAAAGAGATTCGGATTCGTATGGGGCACAAGCGCAATCCCGCTCACCTGTGCTCTCCAATGCACGAGAATCTGCGAAAGCCAACTTCCCTTAAAACCCGTATGCCCGGTGATAAGGATTTTTTTACCTTGAAAAAATGGTTGAAGATTCTCCATACAAAGTCCTTCATTTTTCCCACACCGCCCACGGCCGATCTTTTTTCCAGATCTCATTTAACTCCTGCATTTCTCGATGAGTATCCATTGACTTGAAAAATCTCTCGTGCATATACACCGATAACTGATTCTGTTCGATCAACCTGGGAAACACACTTTCCATATCCCCCTTATCGAAATACTCAAATACCTCTCGCCGAAAAATCATGAATCCCCCATTCACACACTCTCCCATGAGAGGTTTTTGAACAAAGCTCTTGGCCAGACCCGTTTCCTTATCAAAGAGAAGAAGTCCGTACTTGGAATAGGGATGAACAGCCGTGACGGTGCCAAGCGTTCCTTGTTTTCGATGAAAAGAGACGAGTTGTTCGATGTTGATATCTGCCACTCCGTCTCCATACGTAACCATGAATTCATCTTCGGTAATATAAGGTTTCGCTCTCAAAATCCGCTCTCCCGTGAGACTATCCAAGCCAGTTTCTGTAAAAGTGATGATAAATCCGTCGTTCAATTTCGTGTGATAAGAGATCTCACCGTTTACGGTATCGATCGTAAAATCATTAGAAATCGCGCGTTCATAAAGGAAGTATTCTTTGATCATCTCTCCTTTGTAGCCCAACGCAAGAACAAACTCATGGTATCCATAATGAGCGTATATTTTCATAATGTGCCAGAGGATTGGTCTTGGCCCCACCATTACCAAGGGCTTTGGTTTAAACTCGGTTTCTTCTCTCAAGCGCGTGCCCAAACCTCCGCAGAGAATAATCGTCTTCATAAAGAATTAGACTCGAGAAAAACTCCATAGATGAACTCTATAGAAGAACAGGAGAAAAGTAAAGTAGATTCCCAACCCCACGAGACCTACCACTATCACATGGAAGGAAGAGAAAATGGGATGCCCAAGAGCAATCCCCATCAAGAGAGCCGAAATGCTCGCTGCCAATACCACACGGAGAAAATCGGGCGCGACAATTCTCGTGGGCGTAAAATTCCTCGCAAAGAGAATCCCGAGTATCAAAAGAATGGCATACCCTCCAACGGTAGCCCCAACCGCACCTTGGAGGCCAAAGAAAGGAATACCGATGAGCGATAGAAGAATATAAGAAACTGCTCCCACGAATTGGCAGAGAAAATACTTTTTCTCTTTGTTGGAGACAACCAAAAGCACGCCGAAAGGAAGATAGAGGAAATAGAACCCAATGATCAAAGAGAATACTTCAAGAACAGGAATCGCTCGTGCATAGGAGGACCCATAGAGAAAATCAACGAGTTTGGGAGCAAGAGAAAACCCTCCGACGACAAGGGGTAAGGCAAGGACAACCATAACAGAAAGAAAATGAGACCAAATGCGTCTAAGTTCTTCTTGGGATTTCGCCCATGCTTTGCTTAACGCTGGCACAAAAGCGAGGGCAACCAAGGAAGCTCCAAGAAAGGCTGCTCCTGCCAACTGGAATGCAGCATTGTACCAGCCAACCTCTCTCACATACCCCCAGTACCCTAAAAGTGCAGAACTAAAGTACAGGTACACCCCTCCCATAAGCGAAGCAAATCCGATGGGTAATGAACTCTTCAGATATCGAATCCAGACAGGTCTATTCCATTCGAGAGAGAGGGGGCGTATACGCACATGGAAAAAAACGAGAGAGGCTACCAAAGCAGCAAACGTTGCGAGGAGGTATCCATAACTCACATTCGCGAGAGAAGGAGCTTTCCAAAGCACCAACATACCCACCACCAAAAGAACTCCTCCATGGACACCCTTCAAAAGAGCCTCATAGTGCATGCGTTGGCGAGCTTGGAAAAAGGCAAAGAAGAGAGAAAGAAAATTTCGAAAAATGAGAAAAAGGGTCAATACCAAAATTGCATGCCTGATTGCCAAATCCTGCGTAACGAGAAAAGAGAGTGCCACCATCCCAACAAAAGTTCCCAAGGCAAAAAGAAGCTTGAGAGAAAGAAGCGAGGGGAAGTCCCGCTCTTTCAATGGAGAACGAGAAAATTCCCGCGGAATAATATCAGAAATGCCCATATCCGAAAACAATGCAAAAAGCGATACCAGTGCGAGAGCAAATTGAAACTTTCCAAATTCCCCTACCCCCAGAATTCTCGCAATAGAAATCATCAACAAAACGTATACCCCTCTTTGCATCATTTCTCCCATCAAAAGCCATCCGAGATTCTTCCAGATTGTCTGTTGGATACCCTTATATTGAACTGTTGATTTTGTTTCGTTCACGAAAGAAAGAAAAAACTTTTGAAAACATACCCCCAAATTCATGGGTTTGAAAGTAAAAAGGAAAGAGGGTGAAAAGTACGAGGAAAGCGGGAATGCGAATTCTCATCAAAGTTCCTAAGTCCTCAATGGTCAAGGTGATTCCGGCGAATATCCCAAACGAAACAAGAATAATCGGAAACCATCTTCTCCATTGGGGCAAGGAACGGAGAATCCCTTTTGTGGTGAAAAAGATAAAAAGAGCCCATGGAATGGTTTCTCCGAGTACGAAAAGTTGGCGAGCGTAATGAAGCTCCCATGGAAAAGGGCCAAGCGCGACCGAAGCGAACGAAAGGAAGGAATACTTGAAAAACGAGAATGGGTTTTCGAACATCCGCTCTCGACTGTGCAAAGAATCAGATGTCCTTTCTTCTGAAATCCAAGGAAGCCTCCCTCTTTCCAAAGACTCTCGGGAGAAAAGAACCTGTTTATCGTTTGGATTCCAAGGCTTCAAGAACAAAACAGTTTCTTCTTGGGATTTCTCGAATAAGAAGAAGGGAAATGGGGTTATCACCCTCTCCCCTCGAATTCCATTGCCCATCACCTCCACGCGAGGCGCCATGAGCACTTGCGTAACCTTTGAAATTCCATAATACCCGTAACCCCACAACACAGGAATGCATCCAACAAGCAACATCAGAAAGAGACCGTATCGAAGCCGACTGCGCCAAGCAATAGAAGAACACATAAAGAAAGAAGCCACGAAAGCAATTCCTCCGATGAGTCCCACATAGAAACGAAAGTGCACAAGCAAAAACAAGAGCAGAAGAACTCCAAAAACATTTCTTGCCGAGAATGTTCCAAGGGTCTTGAGCATCCACAGAACAAAACTTAACACAAGGACTGCAACAATGCTCTCCCGTAAAAGCAAACTCCCAAAATAAAGATAGCTCGGATAGAAACCAACCAGATATCCGGGAACCAGCGCCCATCTTGCTTGTGCGCCGAGTTGTCTTGCAATCAAAAAAACAAGCACTGCGGAAAGACCCGCAAGCCACACATTCAGCATTTTCCCAAAGAGTTGGTCTGGCACCCCAACCACGTAGATTGCTCCGATCAAGAGCGGGTAATAATGATCAAAGGTGTCATTCTCTCTAAGATGTTGCTCGATACTCTTCCAAGAAAAATCTCCCTGACGGAAATCCTGTGCAATGGAAACCGCGGCTCGATGGTAGTACTTCTGATCTCCTTCTCCTCTTCCAAATGGGTAAAACTCTGCGTAATGAACAAACAATGTACCAATGAGATGGAAAGAAAGCACCACCGAAAACAGAAAGATAAGGGAAGGTTTCCCAAGTCCAAATCTCCTCCCCATCAGGAACGTTCCCAGGATGAAAGAAAAAAGAAAAAGAAGTGAGAAGCCCAACGCTCTATCGAAAAGAGCGATTCCCAGGAGCATCACAATTCCTCCCAAGAAGAGGCGGCGCATTTTCAAAAATCGATCGTCTTGAGTCCGGTGGAAAAAAGATCTTATCTTCTCTTTCCACTCTCCCCACGAAAACCTCCATATACCTGCTGTCTGAATTCCCTTGACGGCAAAGGGCAAAAGCACAAGGAATGCAGGAATGCGAATGCGCATGTAGGTTCCATAATTATTGAGAAATAGCGCGAGGAGCGCAATGATTCCCAGCGCGACCATGAGGACAGGGATCATTACTCTCCATTGAGACCTCGCCGCAAAGATTCCTTTGAACACAAAAATCAAGAGCACTATCCATGGGATGGTTTCGATCAATACAAACAGTTGGCGAGAATAACGAATATGCCATGGAAAGGGACCAAGCGCGACAGAAGCCAAAGAAGCAAGGTAGCTTTTCCCAAATATCAGGGGATTCTCAAAATCTGCTTTTGCTGCAATGGTAGAACCAGGTTCCGGATTCTTGGGTGAAATTGAAACTGGAGAAGGGTTTTGAGAAGGCGGGGAAGGGGCTGGCAAGGGAATTTGAGGCGGAGTTGGTTTTGCAATTTGAGGCGGAGAACCAACAGAAGGAGAAACGACTTGTAATGTCCCTTGAGAAGAAGGTTTGACTTGATTCTGAAGAGCCCGGTTTATTTCTTTATCTCTCTGTTGGGCAACATCCGAATAGGCCCGGTAAGAAGCAATCACCTCTGGTTTCAGATAGTAAGCGATCTGATCTTTGGCAAAATATCCATGCCCCCAAAATTGGGGCAAAAATCCAAGCAGAGGGAACAGAACCACTGCATACGCAAGTCTGGTCCGCCATTCGAGGCGAGGAAGGAAAAGCCATGAAACAACAAATATCCCCAATAGTATAAATCCAAGATATTCTCGGAAATGAATGAGCCAAAATACCGCAAGGGCAAAAAGGGAAAATGTGCGCCAGGAAAAATGCTTGATGAGCTTTATGACCGAAAGTAGGGCAAACAACACCAAAAAAACCACCAGACCTTCTTTGAGGAGTAGGCTTCCAAAATAGAGATAGCTGGGCAGAACACCCCCCAGATATCCGCTAAGCACTGCCGCTTTTCTGCCCAAGCCAAGCTCTAAAGCAATGAGATAGAGTACAATCACCGAAATTCCCACAAACCACACGCTTACCATTTTTCCAATAATTTTTGCAGGCGTGGTAGCTGCATAGAGTCCTCCCAGCAACAGAGGATAATAGTGTTCGAGTTGGTATGCCTTGATGCTCGCCAATGAGAAATTTCCTTGGCGAATATCTTGGCTAATTGCTGTTCCTACACGATGGTAGATTCGCTGATCTGATCCCTCTTTCCCTCCAAAAGGATAAAACTCTCCATAATGGATAAACAGCGTGGCTCCCAAATGAACGAGTACTACAAGGAGGAAAAGAATTCCAAGGGAACTCGTATAGATGCCGATTTTCCGTATCAAAAAGAGCGTTCCCATGCTCAAGAATCCAAGCAAAAGAAATGCAAAGAGGAGTTCCTGATTCGCGAGGGCTATACTCCCGAATATCAGAGAGAGAAGAAGCACTGTGCTCCTCTGCACAATCTTTTCATGAAATTTGATCCAATGCCACCAAGAGCCGATTTTGGAAAAAATTGCTTTGGTTCTTACGGGAAAAGAAAAACTCACCAACGAAAGAAGCGCGAGGAAGGCGGGAATACGAAGACGCATTGTCATGCCAGAATCCATCTCATAGAGAGAAAGCAAGAGAAACACCCCGGCGCCAAAAAGAATCAGAGGAAAGGCGACTGTGCGGCGTTCCTGGAAAGAACGAAAAATCCCTCTCCCCACCAAAAACAGCAAGAAATACCAGGGAATCGTTTCTGCAAGAAAGAAAATATTTCGAGAAGATTGTATCTCCCAAGGGAAGGGTCCGAGCAGCGCTCCAAGGAAAGACTGGGCGATCTTGCCAAGGCCAGAGAGAATACCAGAACTCATCTCAACCTCGGTCCCCACAAGAGGGAGCGCAAGCGCTTGACCAAAACTTCCTCCCCAAGCACTTTGGGTAAGAAATTCAGAAATGAAAGGAACGAAAAGAATCAAGAGCACAACGAGCCCCAACGAGGAAATGTTCTTTCTTGGAGAAAGAGTGCTCCAAAGGATGAAAGAAAACAGGCTCGCAATTCCCAGGACAATACCAACGGAAGAACGCACGTGCGCAGCAAGAAGCAAGGCTCCGTAAAAAGAAAAAAATACCTTCCAAGAAAAAAGTTTGAGGGATTTCATGAGGAAAAGAAGTCCCGCAAGGAGAGAGACAATCAGGAGGCTGTCTTCGAGCAGAGCGCCAGAAAAAAGAAGAAAGCTTGGATACAAAGAAGCAAGGAATCCCACCAGAAGAGCTCGATGAAAAGATCCCCCGATTTCCCTGACGAGCAAAAAGAGGAAAAGAGTCGCAAGAACTGAAAGCCAAACGCCCAAGAGCTGCCCCATGAGCACATGAGGAATCGTGAACCAATAGACATACCCCACGAGCACCGGAAAGAGATGATCCAAACCTAAACCGCGCAAGGAAAAATTCCCTTGAGAAATGCGTTCTGCAACGTGGCGAGCTTGGGTATGATATTCCTCATAATCTGCTCCTCCGCTTATAAAAGCGTCGAAGCCCGAACCAGACAGAAAAAGAATCGGAAGGAGATGGAGAAAAAGTGCAAAGAAAAGGAGAATAAAAACTTCTTTTCTTTGTAATCCCATCCTCCAAAGTACCTCCATGGTTCCTGCCATAAGAAATACAAGTAATCCAATCCCAACAACGAGCGGATGTTCAAAGAAGAGCATCGCAATCAATGCTCCAAGAAATAAAGCAGCTTTTCTCCAGAAAGCATATTTATGAAGGAGAGTGAAAGTTGTCATGAATCTGAATAATTCCCGTATCATAACTTACAATGCGCTCGTACAATGGAATCTGTTGGACATGAGGGAAGTGGTGATGAAGATACGCTGAAATTTCTTCTTGGAAGGGATAGGAAGAGATCAACACAGGGATTTTCGCTTTACGCAACAATTCAGGGCTTTGAACCCAATGTCCTTCAAAAAACGTATTCCACTTCCTTGGGTTTGAATCCACAATAGCTTCAATCGCCCGTTCTCCCAAGATTCCCGATTGAATCAATTGGGAAGTATGCCCTCCTGCGCCATAGATGATAAGTCTTTTGATTTGGGGATCCAACCGTGAACGGAGCTTTTCCAACAATGCGGTTCTCTTTTTCTGATATTCCTCCATCACGTGCTTCATCTCCTCCACGCCACTCTCCAACGGTTTCTGTCTCTCTTGTTCATTCTGGAGGAGCACTCGGATCGCAGAAATCTCGGGTACCGGCTCCATAACGATGATGCGAAGACCGAGTCTTGCAGCAAGATTTCTCAAAGAGGATTGCGTGAAATGAAGAAGGTGATGAAAGGAAAAAAAGTCAGTTAATTGTTCTGCCCATGGACGCTCGGTATCTGGAACTTCCACATAGATATACTTGCCAGGATTGGTAATTCTCTTTGCGAGTTCTAAAAACTCCATGGGATCTCGCACGTGCTCTAACACATGACGTATCGTGACGATATCAAAGCTCCCGGAGAGCTGCCGAACAAATTGCTCATTGAAAAATCCATGAGAGATCGAAATCCCATACTTTTTCGCAGCTTCTTGACAAGCCTCGAGAGACGGCTCTACGCCGGATACCTCGTATCCTCGATCTCTTGCGAGCAAAAGCAGATCTCCGTTGAAGGCTCCTACATCAAAGAGGGTTTTACAATCAGGAGAAACATGACTCGAAAGAAATTCTAACTGCGAAATCCGAGGGGAAGCCGAAATCTCTCCAAATCTGCTGTACGTTTCGTAGTACCACTCCAGGCTTTCCTTGGAAGGTTGAGGATTTGTGTACACCATTGCGCAACGCTTACAAATCACTTGTCTTGCGAGCCAGAGAAAAAGTTCATTGTCATGCCAAAACCGAAATTTGTTTTCGTAGAGCGGCTCGAACTCTCGAGACTCACACAGAGGACAATCAATCTCTTGAGACTCAATCGTATGCTCAAGGGTTTTCTTTGATGTTTCTCTCATAGGTTTTTGAGAAGAGAAATCCAGGCATTTCCAAATTTTTCCAATGTAAACTCTTTTGCAAAAAGATGTCCTTCCTCCCCCCTCTTTTCTTGAATCTGTGGGTTGGTCAACAAAAACTCTACTTTTCCTTTCAAGTCACGAAAATCTTCACAGATGATTTGTCTCCCTCCCTCCAGAAGTTCTCGCATGCCTGCAATTCCAGATCCAATCACCGGAGTTTTTACAAGCATTGCTTCATGCGCGGTTCTGCACCATCCTTCTTTCAATTTGGACATTGCAAGCGCCACGCACGAAGCTTTCAGCAAAGTCAAATACTCCCGGTATCTCACTTGAAAGTTTCTTACCGGAAGCTTCACTTCTTGTCGCCCGGAGGTTACCAGATGCACGGGAAGATGCTTTAACGCATGATATGCTTCCACCACTCCTTTTGGTCTTTGGCAATTCCCCAGATAGATAATTGGTTTCCCTTGGAGGCCGTACCTCTCCTTGAACTCTTGAACTTCTTGGGCTGGAATCTCAAATGAAGCAGAATCAAATCCATTATAGATAACATGGATATTGGAATATCCTTTGTTTCCGAAATACTCTTTCCAAAATTGAGAAACCACCACAATCGCATCTATTTTTTTCAGGTTGCGAAAGAAAAGTTTCGTGAGAACAAAAAATACGGGCTGGGAGACCAAAGGGAATCCTGAAAAATCAAGATGATGCATAATCGCCACATTCTTTCCTTGAGTTCTATCAAAAGGCAGGGTGAGCACCGAATAAAAATCTCGAATCCAGATATCCTTTTCTCCTTTCAAACGCGAAAGACGCAAGAGGGACTCGGGAATCTTAAGGTATCGAAATCTCTTGAGATGCTTGGCTTGCATATCCACAAGTTCCACATCAAAGTTTCCGGATACCATATCCCTTGCTTGTTCGTTGTACACAATCGCCCCTTGTTTTCGCAGGGAAATCTCGATCCACCCTATTGTCTTTCTTGTATCCATAACCAACAGTTCAGATGCCACCGTCTTATCGTTTGATAATATACAAAGCAAGTTCGTTGCCCAAATGTTCTGGCTTTTCTAAACTTTGCGTTCCTCCTTCCATACGCACTCCTTCCTCGGAGACAAATCTCCCGTTCGGAATATCATACCAGTACAAATCGTATATCCCTTGACTCATCCCTTCAAGCCCCATGTTTCCCTGAAGATTCCACGCATAGAGAATATAACTTTCTCCCGGATTTGCCAACACGTACTCGGTGCCTCCAGATGCCAACTCATCGGAAGGCGTCATTTCATCGAAAGTCGTTGATTCAAAGAATTGTTGGAGCCTTCTCATATCTCCGAGCATCTCTTGAGTTGGGGTACTATTCTCGTAGTAAGGGTTCCACGCGCCAAAGGTCAAATGGAAAGCGCCAGCCATTGCAATTGCCCAATGAATCTTGCGAAGCGTTTCTCGATCCCCTCTTTGGAGAACTTCAATGAGGGGTATAATCTCTCCATACACTACTGCATATCCCTTCTTTGCAGCCCGAACCGCTCCAACCGCATGGCGATGATATTCTCGAGAATCATTACTCCCCTCTTGCAGTTGAATGAACAGAGCATCGATGTTTCGGTCACCTTCAAATCGAGAAAAAGTTGCGGGTTTTAACACATGAACCCCAATGCCATGTTTATAGTCGTCTGTTTGGCCAATCGTCTCTGCGATTTTTTTCGTGTGCGGCACATACTCTTGCCAAGATACATGAAGAAATGCAAAAAGAATCAACGAACTCCCTCCTAGGATAAGGAAAGAAAATCCAATCAGCCCAAGATATCTCCTCTCCATCCTTTTGAGAAAGACGACAATGGCATACGAAAGAATGAGGAGAAATGCAATACCCAAAAAGAAACTCGTTCCTCGATGTTCTCCAAAAAATCTCGCACAAAACTCGAGCGCGCCCCTGATTTTCACTGCAAGAGGTACGAAGAAATCAGGAACTTGTCTGGCAGACATTTCCTCTGTCTCCTCCATGACCACCCAAACAAGATTCTTGTGGTGCTCAAAACGATTCACCAACGTTTCAATAAAATAGCGTTCTTGGGGATGCAGATTCCCTTGAAGATTCATCGGCCACCCAAGCTCCGATCGAATGGAAATTCCGTCATCATAAAAGAAAAATACGATCGTAATTCCGGCCTTTTCCATGTCATCGAACCATTCTTCCCACTGGTGAAGAATATCCTCGTCAAGCTCTCCCTGAACATCAGAATCAACAAAAGGATTCTCCGTCAAATCTCCATCGCCGTGAGAACGCAACGCCAACACAACCATTGCATTCCCTCCAGAACTTTTCACGCGCTCGATGAGCTCTTTTTGATCTCCATTCCTTGTGCCATCAGGGTTTCGTATCCCTCGATAGAGAAACCCTTCGGGGTCTGCCAGACCAATAAGAAAAGGATGCCTATCAAGATCCGTGAGAACCCGACCTTCACTGCCCGCACCCTCCAAGGGAATAAATCCCCAAAAGACCATTGAACCCAAAAGAAGTAAAAAAAGAAATGTTCTCATGTGGTGCTGCTTCTCTCTAACCATACATCTCCTTGATAAGGAGATCCCTCTTTTATCCGTCGTACTTGGAATCCCTTGGTGCCAAGAAACTTCACGAGCGCAGATCCCGTGTTCTTCGTATCTCCCAAATGGTTGTGGTACTCCAACCGTATCTCTCTGATGCGAGAAAAGTATGGATCGGGAAGATGATACAAAATATCGTATTCTGCTCCTTCGCAATCTATCTTCAAAAGATCACATCGCAAAATCCCATTGCTTTCAAAAACTTCGTCTAAAGGAATGCACTCTACCTCTATGAATTTTTGAGCAGAGATCTTTCCTGGAGAAAACTGCGCGTGAAAAGGCGACTCATGGATAGGAAGAAAAGAGTGGAGGGGCGATTCTCCCAGGTACAATCGTCTTTTCTCTCGCCTTCCACTGACCGCATAGGGATAGGGAGAAATTCTGTCTTCCAATCCATTGCGTGCAATGTTTTCTTTGAGCAGAGAGAAATTCTCTGGCATTGGCTCATAGGCATATACCCTTACCCCCGGCGATTGACACGCATACAGAGCATAGACTCCAATGTTTGCCCCAATATCAATAAGGACGGCGTTTGGAGGAGGGGGTTCTCCATAATCTTTTTTGATAAAGATCACTGCAATGGTGCCTGAACTCATGCCGTCTCCGGTTCTGATGTTCATGCCGTTTCGCAATGCGTAGACACGCCCCTTGTTGGTGAGTCCGACATAATCGAAAACAAACGGAATCCAATTCTTAACACTTCTCCAAATGCGTGGAATATACGTTACGTATGAAAAGGCGTGGGGAGAAACGATCTCTTTGATTTTCCTTCTCATAACTTAAGCGCCTCTATTCTCATGGGGAATACGAGGTGCACCTGTTCCTTGGGCGGCCTCGATGCATTGGTATCATCCACCTCTCCAAGAGAAAAGAGAACTCGAAAGAAAAAGGTGTCTCGCATTCTCACAAAATGAATGCGAGGGATCGCGGCAATCGTTGCCATATCAGTGGTCAGGCGCACCACCTTTTCTCGATCTCCCACTTCAAGCTGTCCTGCCGTATTTCCAAGTCCGGAGGAAGATGATACCAAAAATGAAACAGGGCCAGGTTCCATGCGTTCCACGTCTTTAAGTGAAAATACCTCCGGGAACTCTCCTCCATTTTTGCAGCTGTAAAAAAGTTGCTTTGGCAAGAACGCTTCCGGATGCAATGTAACGATGCCCGAGACAAAGGAAGAGGGAGATAAGTCCTGCAACTCAAACTCATAAGAAAGTTCTATCCAGTTGCCGTGAGAAGGAATCAACCATATCTTGGCAATGGTGCCCAGAGGGGTTTTGATCGTCCCTTTCACCTCGAGACCGCGGGGCTTCTCTGCAATCTCTGGCTCCACAAATTCCAAATCTGTTATTTTTGGCTTTCCAAACATTTCAATGATCGTGTGTCCGGTATAAAAGTCAGCTCCCAAGTGAATATCTTCGTAATACCCGTGATGCAAGGTACCAACCAAGGGTTTCCGAGAAACCTTCTTGAATATCGCAGAATCAACTGCCAACCCCCTTCTCCTGTTCAGCACAATCTGAAGGGAGGCAGTCTCCACGGTTAAGAGATTTTGTTCGCGAGAAACTCTTGGGTTCGTTTTGGCGCTCTTGCCTATCAAGGTTCCTGAATTCTCTTTTTCTTTTGGGAGAAAGGGCTGCGCAAAAGAAAGCATTGCTCTAAGACTCTTTTGAAACTTTTGGAATTTCTGCTCTTCAATATGCGTTCGAAAATCACTTGACCACAAAAAACAGAGTTCTTTCCATTTTTCTTTTTTTTCTTTGAGAGAAGCTCTCCACCTCTTTAACCCTTTCAAGATCCGGTAGCACGCACTATTTATTTGGAGGTTATCTCTTCCTGCGAGCGCCCATCGCGTAGGCGTATATTTTTCTTGCTTCTTCACAGGGATCGGCTGCCCGGGTGCATCCAATCGAAGCTCATGGAACGCGTGAGGACGTTTGGCAAGATGAAGTACTTGAGAAGGAAAAACAATCTCCACGCTTGAATCTTCCAAGAGCGCGGCAAACAACTTTCTGATTCTGTTCCACTCTCCTTCCGGATGAACAACCCCTTCCGTATGATAGCGGCCTGGCCGATAATCGAAAATCTCCGCGTCATTGCCATAGAGGGGAAAAAATCGAGTCTGCTTTGCCTTATGGGTTGCCAGAGAATCCATATACTCATCAAGTTCCAACTCTCCATGAACGTATCGCTGGAATTTTTGAAATGCAATGGATTGGTTCCAGATCAAGGGGATCTTGGCGCCAACCTGATCTGTTGCATATTGAGGATGATACTGCCATTCTTTCTTCCATTCGGGATGTTCCTTGTGAGGATTCTCCCACTCCATCACAAGGGCCTTGAATCCCGCCTCTTTGTATAATTGAACTAATCCTTGGGAATATGTTTGCTCATTGACATAGGCAACAGACGGACGCCTCGAAAGAAAGGATTGATATACTTCGTTTCCGAGCCGAAGATTCCATTGATTCACCTCTGCTGGCACCAAGGGTCCGATAATCTGGGCATAGCCTGATCCCACGAATTCACATTTCCCTTCTTTGAGCAACTCTTTGAGCTTGGAGACCCAGGAAGAATCAACCTTGTTGATTTGCTCTAATGTATATCCAGGAGCCTCAATTCCTAAGGGAACATTCAATTCTTCCACTACATGCAAAAGAGGCCAGTAGCATTTCTCAACAAGAACTGGCCATTCTTTTTCTGGAATCGAAGAATAGAGGATATTCAAATGGAAAACGGTATAAAGCTCAAGTCTTCCTTTTCTTACACCTCCCATCTGCCTAGTATATCCAACCTGTCCCTCAAAATCAACTTGACAGAACTCACTTCCATATACTATTCTATTTCCAGAAAGACCGATGGAACTCATCTTTTGTACTATACTATAGATGCTATAGCATTTATAGTATAGTAAATTTCGATTACGCAAATCAGAATATCTTTTGGCCTACTGTTGAGTGGGCAATTCTAAAGAAGTTGGCTTTCGTGAAATGGTTAGTAGTTAGACGCTCAACATCTAACACCACAGAAGGGTTGACTGTCTTGACAATTCAAGTATGATTGGATGTAGTCATTAAAAATAGGGGGGGAAATGCTAAAAGGTAAACTCATTGGATTTGGTACAAGGTCAGAAGTCTTTGAGTGGGGGGAAGACGACGCACTCAAACTTTCCCGTGAAGAAACTTATCCCCTCAAACAAGAATTTAGTAACACCGAAGCGGCTTATCGTGCTGGCCTGCCTGTGCCTGAGCCAAAAGAACTTCTACGCATAGAAGGAAGGGATGCGATTGTCTTTGAGCGCATCCACCACAAAACAACCCTATGGGCACAACTCACAGATGAGGTGCCGTGGATGTTTATCGAACGTGCTCGTGCGTTCGCAGAACTCCACGTAAGAATACATAACTCGCGTATGGATGGACTTCCGCGCCAAAGAGAGTTCCTTGGCGAGCACATCCAACGCGCTCTCATATCTCCAAGCCAGAAGGAAACCATACTCAGAGTTCTTAATAAGTTGCCTGAAGGGATGAGTCCTTGCCACTTTGATTTCCATCCGGACAACATCTTGGTTTGTCCAGATGACTACATCATCGTGGATTGGCCACTGGCAAACTGTGGAAATCCTCTTGCAGATGTGGCAAGGACCATAGTTCTCATCCAGCAGGGGTCACTCTCGGCTTATAACTCCCGCCCGTGGATCGCAGACCAAGAATTTCGTGCGTGGTTTCTTCATTTCTACCTCACCCGATACCTCGAACTCCGTCCAGGCTCACAGACAGAGCTTAAATGGTGGGAAGGAATAATTGCAGCTGCGCGTCTCGCTGAAAATATTCGCCATGAACAAAGCCTCCTTCTCCAAAGAGTAGAGGCTACAGTGGCACGAACAGACACATAGTGCATCAAAATGCCACCAGATTTCCATGTATAAGGTTTTGGTGGCTTTTTCTTTTGTCTCAAGCAAGTTGATGAGAAGAAAAACTATATAAAAAGAAACTTTCCTGTTCGCTGTTAGGAAAGCTTCATATTCGCAGACAAGAAAAACTTAACCCTGGGGAATGCGATGAGGAAAAACACTTTCTCAATAGAGCACCAAGTAAATCACCTGGCCGTTACGAGCCTCAAGATCGACAAGACGTTCGTGACCAGTGTAGTTTATCCTAGCTGCCAGAATAATTTCATCTCCATGTTCTGCCTGCGAAAGAACTTCAATGGGGAAACGACGCCCCCCAGGCACCCTCTCGAAAGGCTTCTCGGATTTTATCAAGTTCACATAGGCAGTGTACCGCCTTGTAGTATCGTGAGGCACAGGACCCGACGGTACTGACTGAAAGATTTCTGCAACTGCACCGGGATATCCAGGACCATAGGGTTCCAAGTAAGTGATCCCGGGTATCCCGAGATACAATGAAGACATCCCTACATAACTTATCTTTGGTTGTACACTCTGAACCATGATTCTCCCCCCCATTGCACTGGTTTTGAAATTTTAAGGGAGTTTCTCCCACCAGTGTATGCTAAATATATTAATACATTACATTTACAATTGGATCAATCACTCCAAGATTATGTGACTGTTCGTGCTGGGACGTACAAGTCGTGAGTTGTGCTTTGGAGGATCTTCTTATTCTTGCATATGCAAGAATAGAAAGATACAAAATTTTACGAAATTGCGCCCTCGACTGGCAACTTTTTGAGCGAGGCGATTTTCGTTTTGAGGAAGTTCAATTTCTCAAACCCAATGAATTAGGCGTATTTCCTGCGCTATCGTAGCATACTTGGATTGTCTCTATTTGATTTTTTTGCCTCAAGCGAGTTGATCAAAAGAGATCAAAGTATCTTCTTTGATATCCACGATGGCGCGCTTCCCAATCACATCGGGAAGATAGCGGCTTTCCAGACCAGTGCCTGGATTCTTAAGCGTGAGCATGTCTCTTGTGATGATCGTGCCTTGAGGGATACGACTCACCGAAACAATCGATACATGGTACTTTCTTCTTGTAACCCACTCGGGCGCAAGAATCCTCCGCTCTCCCGATCCTAACGCCTTCTCAATGATCCGTGCTTCCTGCACAAGGCGCTTGAGCTCCTCGGGCTCCACGGAGAGCTTGTGATCAAAACCCATCATGTTGCGATCAAGGGTAATATGGCGCTCAACCGCCTTTGCTCCCAAAGCAACTGCGGCTAAGGAAATAACAATGCCGACCTCGTGGCCTGAATAGCCAATCGGAACATCGGGATAGCGCTGCTGCAATGTTTGCATGATACGAAGGTTCGCAAGCTCTGGCTGCAGGGGATACGAAGAAATGCAATGAAAAACAAGCAAAGGTATGTTGTGGGCTTTGATCGTCTTCACTGCCTGATCAATTTCATCAATGGTCGACATCCCTGTGGAAATGAGCATGGGTTTACCCTTTCTTGCAATGTGTTCAAGCAACGGCAAGTTCGTAAGAGAGTGGCTCGCAACTTTAAAAGCAGGCACCCCAAGTTCATCGATAAAATCAGCGGAGTTGACATCGAAAGCAGTGCACATGAATATAATTCCTTTCTGGTCGCAATATATTTTGAGTTCACGATATTGCTCTTCTGAAAACTCAACATGTTCTCGGATCTTTCGATAGGTATTACCGAATTCGGGAAATCTGCTATCAGGTGCGTCGAGCACTTCTTTGATCGCAAGGTTTGCGACATCCCGCTTTTGAAATTTTGCGCAATCTGCACCAGCTTCTTTTGCCGCATCAATGAGTTTCTTTGCAACCTCCATATCCCCATTGTGATTTAAGCCGATCTCCGCAATGACAAAGCAAGGGCTCTCGCCCCCAATGGTTTTATCTTGGATTTGAAATGTGTTGCTCATACAGTTTTCAAGAGGCAAGTATTCCCATGAATCTTGTTTTTATTTCCTCGGGGGTATAAGGGATGATTTTCGTGCCCTCCAGTTGTTCTTTCTCAACCTTTGCTAAAAGAAAATGGGGTCCTTGTTTTTCGCGAATTTGTTCGAGCGCGGCCTGGAGTTCTTCTCTGCTCTGAACTCTCCATACGCTTGGATATCCGCATGCCTTGGCAACTTCACTCAAGTCAATCTTTGCAGAAAGCGTCTCTTGTCCTCCGGTGGTGGCATAGATCTCGTTATCAAGAACCACATGCACCAGGTTGGCAGGCTGCAAATACCCTACCATAGCAAGATTATCAAGATTCATCAAGACATTCCCATCGCCGTCAATCACCACGACACGCCGCTCTTTTCTCTCAAGCGCAATGCCCAATCCAATGGAAACGGTCTTGCCCATCGAAGCTAACATATAAAAATTGCGTGGAGCATCGCGCTTGAGATATCCTTCTCTGCTAATCCTTCCATTGGTAAATATAAAGACCGCCTTCTCATCCATCGCATCATATACAATAGTCAGAGCTTCATCTCGTCTCATCGAGGTATCCCCTCCGCATAATCAAAGCAGCAGAGGTCTTCTCCTGCTCTCCTATGCGGAGGGCTTTTTCTATTTCTCCTTTATAATTCTCCCTCTCAATGAGAAAACCCGGCATCTGGATAGCTTCGAGAAAGGGAAAGGTAATCTTGCCCCAGTCAAGATGCTGCACTTCGTCTTTTCCGTCGAATCCTCGCCAGGCAACCAAAAACAAGAATGGAATTTTGTAGAGTACATTTAGTGTCATAATGGCATCGGCAGCGTTTCCAAGTCCTGAATTTTGAAAGACCATACACGGTTTCTTCCCTGCCAGATACGCTCCCACTCCCATTCCCACTGCCACATCTTCGCACGTCGCAGGGACATACGAAAGTCCCCGCTCTTGGATCAAACGAATCACTGCGCGCAAGACCGAATCTGGCACTCCACAGAAAAAATTCGTTCCGCGCGACACCAGTTCGTCTATCAATTCTCCTGACGTAAGGATGTTGTTATTCATGCTGCTCCATTTGTACTTTTATTTGTGCTACTGCCTGCTGCACGTATCTGCGAGCCTGCGATTGACTTTTTCCAGTCCCAATGACCACTGCTACCTTATGAATGTCGGTTGGGGTAGGAGGAAGAATGGGATCTCTTTTGAAGTTCGAGAGAAGCTGTACAAATTTTATCCCTGGCATGGTCGCCGCCCTCCGGATGCCTTTGATAGAGCGAATCTTCCCTGGCCGAGTAAATACATAACGTTCAATGGAGGGTTTCGAATGCTTGGGAAGTAAATCTTCTTCATTGACTCTATCGCCAACGCTCATCTGGATCAAGGGTTTTAAGATTTGAATGCCATTTTGGAGAGGTGTCTGCGCAGAACAAAAGAATCCTCCGCTCGTCCGGCAAGCCATTTCAAGTATCTTTGGCCCGTCACGAACGATAATAATATCTCCTTTTGCAGCTCCAAAACGAATCTGGAGTGCTTCGATTGCCTGTTCAATAGCCAGTTTTACTCGAGCGAGTTCTTTGAAAGAAAGTTTCGTGGGCATGTCGCCGCCGTCTTCGACAAAACGAGGAAGATAGCGCTTCGTGTCTCCATAATTGCGATCAGAAAAAGCAGTATGATACACTTTTCCCTCCCAGACTACAGCCTCTGAACTCAAATCATGGCCTTGGAGATATTCTTCGATAAGCACGACCTTTTTGTGAGAAAACGAAAGAGCCTCTTGATAGGCATGCGCCACCTCACGCACATTTGACACCAGGCTCACTCCCCTGGAAGCCGAATTGTCAATGGGCTTGCATACGCAAGGAAAACCAATCGACTGCGCTCTCTCTCGGGCTTGCTTGATTGTGTGTGCAGTCTCAAATTTCGGGCAGGGCACGTCCTGCGCCTTCAACCGTTCAATCCGCTGCAATTTATTCGTTGCTCGCTCTGCTACTTTTGAATCAAGCCCCGGAAGTCCAAGACTCTTTGCAATGTGAGCTACCACAACCGGCATCTCCACTGCATGCGCCATCACTCCATGCACCTTATACTTCTTGCCGATCTGAATCATTGCTTGCGCGTCTTGAATATCCCCAGACAAACCAATATGAGCTTCTTTCAAACCTCGAGCATAAGGATTTCCATCTACTGCGAGAACACGGTATCCAAGACTCCGAGCAATGCGAATTGCAATCGTCTGGTCCGGACCTGCGCCAAGAAGCATGATTGTTTTTTGTCTTCTCATGGTATTTCATCTCTCCATTTGCATACCTCCTCCAATAACCTCTGAAGCATTGATGCCTCAATCGGTACCAAAGAGACCCCGGGCAAGCCCTTATCCATGAGCACGCGCTCTACAAACCAGTTTTTCAAATCAGGCGAAAAGCGTTGATCTTCCAAACTAAGAGTGCCCGCCACATCCTTCACAAAACCTTCGATATGTTCAATGAATACTGCGGAATCAGAAATGGACTCCCCGTAGACATAGTGGTGCATCTCTCTCATTTCTTGTGTGCCTGCATTTTGCTCTCGATAGAATTTCAGCACATGGGGCAAAATTCTCCCTACCACTTCTCCGTGCGAAAGTGCACCATGCGGTTCCATCGCTGCAGACATCGTATGAACAACACCTGTTCTTGCGTTGGTGATCACCAATCCTCCGATCGTTCCCGCGAGCATCATCTGCTCTCGCGACACGACATCTTCGGGATGTCCGAAAACTTTTGGAAGTGTGGTGAGAATAATTCTCATTCCCAAAAGTGCCAATGTTTTGGAATAGAGACTGCTTTGCGTATTCAGATACCCTTCGATGCAATGCACAAGAGCGTCCAACCCCGTAGCCCCAGTAATTCCTTTGGGCAGATTGACCGTGAGCAAAGGATCGACAAGAGCGAGCCAAGGACATACCATCTCTGACTTAATGGTGAACTTGCGCTTCTGCTTCTTATCAGAGAATACCGCGTACATCGTTACTTCGCTTCCCGTTCCTGCGGTCGTGGGCACTGCAAGGAGGGGAAGAGAAGGAAAAAGAATTTTCGCGGGGTCCAGAAAATCTCCACACGTTCCTCCGTTCGCTGCAAGAAGCGCGATGTGCTTTCCGGTATCGAGCACACTTCCTCCTCCGACGGCAATCACCATGTCGCATCCGTGTTCTTTCAGCGCATCCCTTCCTTTTTCTGGAACAGAACAATCTGGTTCTGGAGTCACCTCATCAAATTGCACGTACTCCACGTTTGCATCTCTCAATAGAGAATCGATCCTTTCGGCTAATCCCTGGGCCTCAAGAAATCCCTTGTAACTCACAAGGAGTGCCTTCTTCCCTCGCATGCGCGCCCTCTCCCCGAGTTGGTCAAACGCTCCAACTCCGAATATGACTTTCGTTCGTGTCCCTATCTCGTAGATCATGCTCCACTATAAAAAACCTTTGAGAGTAAGTCAAACGATACGCTGCTCGAGTCGTTCAACAAAGCGTTTCATATCAAAATCTTTTGCCCTCAAGAACGCCCTTTCTTTCAACATCTTTGATGTATGTTCATTTTTCAAAAGTTCAAGGATTGCTTTTCCAAATAATTCCTCTTGGAGGGAAGGTTCCATTGCTCCGGTGAATTCGCTTGATCCTACCGGCACCAAAATTCCATATTCTCCATACTCCACATCTCGAGCTTGCGCACGAAAGGAGCTCGAGGGCGCAAGAATCTCCCGAGGACCCGAGGTGCAATCAGTAGAAACAACGGGAAGACCGCACGCCATTGCTTCCACGATACTCATCGGGAATCCTTCCCATGAAGAACACAATACAAATACTTTCGCTTTCGCAAGAAATTTATAGGGATTTGTCTGCCAGCCCAAGAAATGCACGAGTTCTGCTATCCCGAGTTCGTTGGCAAGTTCTTTCAGAATCTTTTCCCATTCCCCTTCTCCAAGAATTACAAGGTGTGTTCCGGGCAATCCTTCTTTCACTCTCAAAAATGCTTCGAGAAGATGCCACTGTGCTTTTTCTTTACTCAACCTACCCATCGTGATTACCACCGGATGAGAGAAGAGCTGCTCAAAACTTGGCTCGAGCGGTTCTCTCGAAAGTTGTTCGATTTTCTCAAGATCAATGGGGTTATACCAAACTTCAATCTTTTCTTTTGGAACGCCAAAATGCTTCTCCAGATCTTCGCCCGCAGCTCTTGAAACCACAATGACGCATGCTGCCTTATGGAACAAAAACCGAGCTATGAGCTTATAGAGAAATCCCCAGAAACCTTTTTTTGCTTGAGAGGGGAAAGAATCTACTCTCACCATTGGTCTTGTGTTGAGCAAGAGCGCAATCAACGCAGCAGCTCCTCCAAAGGTAATCACTCCATCGGGGTGCTCTTCTTTTATAATCTTTCGAAATTTGAAAAATCGAGGAATCAGACGATAGAATCGCAGGAAAAAATTTCTCGAAAGTGGTTCATCGAGACTCAAAAGCCGCGCTTCATAAGGGTATGCAATTTTTTTCTCAAAAAGTACAATGAGAGACTCTACGGAATCTGCAAGATGAAGTGAAAGTTCAGAAACTAGACGTTCTCCTCCTCCGTAAAAAAGTGTAGGGATAAAAAAGAGAATTTTTTTCTTTTGTTGGCTCATGAAGGTGAACTCAAAAGAAAGGAGAATACGCGCTTGGCCGCGTTCCCATCTTGATGCACGAAACAAAGATCTCTCTGACGTTTCCTTGCTTCTTTGAAATGATCTTCTCTTTTCAACGTCTCTTCTAAAATCTTGAGAAAATCTTCAAACGTATACGCCTTTGGGCCTGGAGTAAACTCATCGTAGTCAAAATAGAGTTCTCTGTCCTTGGTAACATATTTTTCCAAATCGTATGCAAAAAATATCTCTGGCCGATCCAACAAAAGAAAATCGACGAAAATGGACGAGTAGTCAGTAACCAGAACGTCGGCGAGTTTGAGCAAAGGGTAGGAATCCGTCACTGGCAAAACGAATATGATATGGGAATACTCTCCTTGTGGTATTGAGATTCGAGTAAAGGGATGAACTTTTACCACGAAAAATGCGTGGGACCTCTCGAGCAATCCATTGAGCATTTCGAGCTTCTCCCTCTCTTCTAAAAACGACTGATCGCCCGTATCTCGAAAAGTGGGTGCATAGAGTACTACTTTTGAACCTTTTTGTTTTAATTCCTGAATCTTTTCATGCGCATGCAGATCAACGCCAACTTCAGCTCCCGGAATCTCGCGCATCAATACATCAGTCCTTGGACACCCTACCTGGATAATTCTTTCCTCGGGAATGTCAAATGCAGACCGAAAAATTCCGGTATAGAGAGGAGAAGGACTTGCTACATAATCTGGCTTGACAAAGCGCCAAGGAAAAAGAAAGCGCATTGCCAATTTAAGAATTCCTTGAGAAGCAAAAAGGAGAACTTCGCTTGACTCTCCTTTTTTCACATCCTGCTCCATCTTTTTGATCGGAAGCGCATGGAACAAATTGATGATCTTTGCCCCTCCCGATAACCAATAGCTGATCACTTCAACAGAGGTATCCGTGATAAAATACTTTGCTCTCAAAAGGTACCAGATTCCTTGAAAAGATTTCCCTTGCACTGCAAGGCATCCTTTTCCCCGAAGCTCGTCTCCAAGCTCTTCATTCCGCGAAATCCATATTGCCTTGATACCAGAATCTTTTGCGTTATTTTGGATATGCAAAAAGAGATACTTGCCATTCCCCTCAAACTTCCTCGGATGCCCAAACACCCAAATCTTCTCCTCTCGCGGCACAAGGTAAGAAAAAAATCGAATGAGAAATAAAAAGGGGTGTACAAGAAGACAAAAAAGATACCGTCTTATTTTCTCCCCATTCATGTTTATCTTCATAATATCTCAAACATAGCATTTTCTACCCTAGGGGAGAACTCTCTCAAAGTCAAATTCTCAACGAGTAACTACTTCCTGGGGTCATCTGCTCGGAATATAATCTGAAGGACTACCCGCAGCGAATTTGCATGGTTCCCGAGAGTATCGAGGGAAAATTCGCGAGGAACTAAGCTTGCGCCTCGCTGGAGGCGCAGAGCGCGTCCTTCAGATTATATTCCGAGCTTTTTGCAGGGGGGCCAGTGAGGAGTTGCCTCAACGAAACCAAAAACCGCCCCGAGTTTATCGAAGGACGGTTTTTGGTTTTTCCCTCACGACCCCCCACAAGAAGGTATGAGGATTCAGTTCAAGCGTTAGCTCGGATTCACGAGAGAACCAGCAAAGATGTCTCCACGGAAGATAATATTTGGATACTCGTATTCACCGATTGCGTCGATGCCCCATTCAAGTTTGTCTGCAGCAAGATTATCATCGAGCCATAGCTGTATGGCGTCCCCGTTATCCTCCAGTTCCAGAGTGTCTGAATAGACATAGAGTTTCTTGGTTTGACCCGCAGGTATCGTGAAGCTGTCGGTAGTGAAGTCAAATGTTACAGAAGTGCTTGATTGTTCAGAACCAGCTGAACCTGCAGCAGTCGCGTCAAGCGTGGTTCCATCTTGATCCTTGAGCGTGAACACTTCAAGGTTTCCATCAGAATCGTTAATGCTCTGGGAGATACTCACGGTGAGCAGGCTCGTGCTGTTAAAGGTTACATCCTCTCCTGCTGCGGCTTTCACGTCAAAGATTGCAAGCAAGCTATTCGAGCTTTCCACAAGATTTCCTTGTGGCGATGCGGAGTTCACGCTAAAGTATGGTCTGCTCTTAAAGAATGTGTGAGCCTTTCCGTCTCGATCTGTCGCATCGTTCACCGCACTTCCCGAAGCCTTTCCCGTAGTATTTGCCTTGTTAAGCTTCACTTGCACGGTAATGTCGTTGTCTGCAGCAGCAGTCGTGGTGTCATACAAGTCACCTTTCACCGTAATCTTCTTGTTGCTATTTCCAGGAACTACCAGCGTGCCATCAGTAAACGGGATATTGAAGTCGTCAGGATCAGTGGAAGATCCTTTTCCTCCAGGAGCTGTTCCGAGCAAGGTCGCGCCATCATAGAACTTGTAGGTAGCAACCTTATAGCCTCCCGTAACGTCAATGTCCATGTCATCAAGATCAAGACTCTCCACTGCGTTGGCTGCCAATCTGAATACTGCCAGTGTTACGTCTTTTCCATTCGCAAGTACCAAATCTGCACTTGGAGTGGAAGCATCCAAAGAAGTTGTCAACGTACCCGCAGAAGCTACAGTCATTGCCTGACCGCTCCCGGTAAATGTTGCCGTAATAGAGTTTCCGGTATCAGCTCCAGTTACCGTAGCAGCGCTGATTTTTAGTGTATGCGTTCCGCTCGTGGCTCCTGTCACCAGATCAGCAATAACCGCCACTGCTGTGCTTGTTTCTTTCTTTACCGTAATAGTCTGCGTTAACGTATAGGCAAGCGTATCTGCCGTGTTTGCAGCTGTCTCGTCGAACTGCGCAGCGTTTCCTATGCGCGTTTCGTAGGCATCCCCTCTGGAGCTGTTCGCTGAAGTCAAATCAACCCATAGTTCGGTATTGTCTACGTCTTGAGCATCAGCTCCGCTTGCAGTGGTATTGGTAACGGTCAAGGAAGTTACGTGTACAGCTTCGCCTGAAGCGCTTGCATTAAGAGCAACGGTTGCGAAGACAAGGTCTTGAATCCCTGCGGCAATGCTTTTTGCAGCAGGTTCCGTAAGTGTTTCTGCCTTCAACGCTCCAGCTTTCACGGTAAGAGTATTCGCGTTCACTTCGGTGTTCGCAGGAGTCGGGGTGATTGAATTGTTGGACGTCATCCCTGTTGCGGTGATATCAGTTGCATCCGCATCAGCAATACCAACTCGAATGGTATCGCTCGCCGATGTTGCAGTCGCGATGTTTGCTGTTACCGTAATAGGATTCGTTCCGATGGGAAGAATAATCGTGTCAGTGAATGTTACCGAACCCTCGTATGCGGTGCTGTTTGCTCCTGTCACATCAGTCGTGCTCAGATCTGCCGGACCAGCAAGCAATTTCCCGTCTTTGTCTAACACTTTGACGCTTGTTACTTCAGTCTCTACCATGGTGCCCAAGTCGAAAGAAAACTTCAAAGAAGTAATCTTGATGGATTCACCCTGCACAAGGAAGTCAAAGACTCCGAGTTTTTGGCTGTTTGCTTGAGCAATATTTCCTGTCGCGGGGGTAGAGGTAGCCTTCGAAGTTGCTAAAGAGCCATTGTTGATTGTCTGATTCGCATTCGCCAATCCATCATTGCTGTTGGTCCAGTCTGAAGCATCATTTCCGTCTGGAGTAATGTAGAATCCATAGGTATTGCCTTTCACGGACATGAGCACATCGCTTCCATCCATGAGATCAGCATTCACCGTAAGACTCACTCCGCTGATTATATCAAGTTGCACTCTGAAGCGACGTGTCTCTCCTTTATCAACAACGATATTCAATCCGCTCCATGATGCTTTTCCATCCGACGTCCACTGGCTGGTGCCCAAGGACACATTTTTGCTTACATCAAACAACTCGATATTGCTCGTGTCTGACAAGGAAGCTGAACCTGACTCTGCGATCGTAATCTGCTCGATTGTTGCGGCCTCCGTAGACCCAACCACTACCTTGAAGGTATTCACGATCACATCCTTGTCGCCAACATCAGGTGTAGAGTCTGTCAGTGCTCCATCCTCCATTACTTCTACCGTGCCAATGGCAAGAGCAACTGTAGTAAACGCATTCCCTTTAACAGGGAAGGTACCGCTTACCGTAGCTGATCCTGCTGATATGTCAGCAGCGGAATTAATACCAAGCGCTACTGTCTTTCCGCCAGCAGTGCCATTCAGAATACCAGCTCGAATGTAGAATGCTTTACTTGTATTAGCGGCAATCTTCAATGCAGGCGAGAAAGTCAGCTGTGCTTTATTATCAGTACTCAACGTGCCAATGGAACCAATTTTTACTCCATTTTCGTCGAGAATTTTAATGTTCTCGATATCGGCGTTCGCAGTCAATCCATACCTTGTCACCCAAACGGTGCTCACCGATACATCCTGCATCCCCGCTGTAAGCCAGAATTTGGTCATATTGGCATTTCCCTCATCAGCAATGGTGGCAGAAGCTGGAGTATCAGAACCCAAAGTCACTTGCAAGGTATTTCCAGACACTGGAGGAACTTCAGGCGGTGCGGGAGGTGTTGTCGGCGTTGGACCTGGGGCAGGTGTTGGTGTCGGAGCAGCAGCAAGCCAACCATTCAACTTTGTCCTTGTGGAAGGACCGACAAATCCTGTACCCATTGACAAACCCACTGGTACCAATATGTCGCTCGCATATTTCTCCTGGAACTTCATTACAGCAACTCTTGTTAAGGGACCAAAGTACTGGCTCTCGTTTCCTGGGGAACCAGCGCCCGAAGAAGCAACCTGCGTCATTGAATCAGAGTTTAAGACCATCTGGAGATACTTTACGTCAGATCCACTCGCTCCCTGCACGAGGTTCTTGGTGAACGTGAAACCTGCTGGAATCCCAGCAATCCCTCCTCCTGGGCCACCCTGCAATACGTTCAACTGGGTCTGCAACTGCGCGATTGTCGCTAAAAGCTGCTGAATCTGCGCTTGCAACTCTCCAGCAGTTTGCGCCTGTGCTGCGCCTGAAGGCACAACAACGCTCACTGCAACAATTGCAGCCATCGCGCTGAAAACAGTCTTTTTTACGAAATTACTCATCTTTTAGTTTTTTAGTTTTGTTGGTTTGTTATTCTACGACCTATCTCTGAAGGATCGAGAATTACTCGATCCTTTCGAACGTTTCGACCTTTTCTCAATTTGCCAATCCCAAAAAGGGATTTGCTTTCTATAAATAAATTATATGCTTTGCTATTCAAGGTTTTCTAATGCCCACACCTTTTCCAATGCTCCTTGGTAATCCCCTCTCTCATAGAGCGCTTTCGCCTCTTGGAAAAGTATCTCTTGCTTTTCTGTCAATGAACGAATTCCCAACTCTCCAAATTCTCTTTCCAGTAAACTTCTCATAACATCCTCGAGCTCATCTTCTGCTTCTTCTCCGATTGTTGTCCCCAAAACCTTTTCTATTTCAGCTTTTTCCCTTTGGAACTGAACGAGCTCTTTTACTACCCGTAAAGTCTTCTCTGGCTTTTTTTCTACAATCTGTCCTATGCTCTTTGATACCCCAGAAACATTTTCTTTAAACTCTTGAATCGCAGAGGAGAGATTTTTTATATCTCCGCCCTCTCGATCTCCAGCAATTCTTTTCAAGTCTTCAAGGCGCCTCTGGACAATCGCGAGTTGCAAGAAAGGCTTTTCTTCTTCTGGGGAAAAAGTAAAAAGGATGCGTTCAGCTGCCGTTCTCACCGGATACAATGCATCTCCTGGTAAGCTCTTGATCACGATGTGCCATGCTATTATCCCCGAGATCAAAAGAGCAAAACAAGACAACACAAAAGATGGCTTCTGTAGATAATATCGTAGCCAAGAAACAAGGTCAAGTATCCGAGAAAACCTCGTTTTTCCCCAACCAAAAGAGGGCACAGCTCTTTCTCTTCTGAAAAGCCTATTTTTCGTCAACACAACCCATTCTTCTCTGGGTCTAATTGTTTTCAGAAGGGAAATTTTTTCGTGAAGTTCTTTATCGTCCATATCCATGGGAGTGGAACGTTATCAACATCCCTTATATTATTATGTCGAAAAAACGTGGGTTTTGTTACACAATCTCCTTTTCTTGCCCAGACATCTTCTTCTTTAACTCCTGGAGGGCTCGATGGATTCCTACCCTTACATTCCCCTCTGTTTTTCCCGTAAGTTGAGCGATTTCAGGGATTGAAAGCTCATCGAGATATCGCCAAATAATGAGGTTTTGTTCCTCGTCCTCGAGTTCTGCCATATTTTCCCTTATACGATCCATATCTGAATGAACGGCAGCTTGCCTTATTATCCCTTCGGGAGGATCAATGATATCACCTATCTCTTCTACTGGCACGACACGAAATTTTGCCCTTTCTCGATAATAATCTGCAAGAGTATTCCTGGCTATTTGATACAAAAAGGCTTGGATATTTTCAATTCTTGTTTTCTCCATTTGATTCATCACACGCACAAAAACATCCGCGCAGAGGTCTTCGGCAGTCTCTTGCGAAGTTACTTTCAAGAAAATAAATCGATAAATCCTCTCTATATATTGATCATAAACTTGACCAAAATCTTCATTCATAGATTAGATAGGACAAACTAGGACATAAAATAACTTCTAAAATTGTCCTATCTGTCCTACCTTTATTCACACTTTTTCCACAACATTCTCTTTTAACTCATAAAACACTGCATTCCACTCCCCTTTTCTCTGAATAAAATCCATTTGTAGCAGATCGTCAAGGTCTCTTCGCAAAGTCCGCTTTGTTACCTGCGGGAGAACCTTCTGAAGCTCCCATACTTGAACTTTCCTTTTTGCCCGCAAAAACTCAAGGATTTTCTCTTGCCTCTCTGAAAGTCGCAGCTCCTCTTTGACTATCTTTTCTTCCTCTTCTTCCTTAGCTTCCTTGGTTTCCTTGGCTACCTCTTCTCTTTCTTCGAATGCCTCCTCTTTCTTCGCTTCGATCGGTTGCCCTTCTATCTCCGCTACCACTTCAAGAAGATCTTTTATCTTTCCGTACTCTGCCTGGAGCATCGAGAAATTTGTTGGATCCACCAACCCTTCTCGCTTTGCTCTTCGAAAGCACATTTCAAGGGTTTGAAGCTCTCTAAGAATTTGAGTAACAAACCCTCTCTTCCTCTCTCTTAAAACCCCTTCTTTCTCTGATAATAAAATAAGATCAGCCAATATGATATTGGCCGAATTCTTCATTTCTTGCTTCAACTGTCCTTGAAAAGCATCTGCAATTCGATGGATCGCAAATGTAAGTCGTATAAAAAAATCCCGATTCATGCCAACTTCAATATACCAAACATCTCTTGAGGAATCAAAGAAATGAAGCTCCACTCTCTTCTCCTTTCAGTATCAAGGAAGAGAAGCGCTATTTACTCCTCTCGGAGTGCCGTTGATAGGAGAATCATTAGCAGCTTTGCCGTTGCGTTTGATTTGATTGTTGCTTGCCCAATTCGCCGGATCGGATCCTGAAATCTCTGGATTCTTACGTTCCATAGAAGTTTTTTCATCATTCTTCCCGGCAAACCAACCAGGCAAAGCATCTACAAAATCAATAAGATTCCCTTGGGCATCAAAGAGTTTCAACAGTTCACCTTCGTTGTTCAAAGCACCAGTGTAGGTAAGGTCTGCTTGTACATCAGAAATTGGAGTATCATCTGGTCGCTCCAGAAGATAGTACCCTTGTCCAGAAATTTCTCCTGATAACTCAATGGATGGAGTTCCATCATTTGCAGTCAATTTCCACCCCGCGAGACTAACTGATTCTGGTCCTCCATTGTAGAGTTCAATCCACTCATCGTTTTGAGATGCTTTTGTCCCCATCCATGCAATCTCGTTTATCACGAGCTTCACGGTTGGACTTGAACCCTCTTTTTTATCTCCATTTTCTTGAGGAGGTGGAGGAGTCTGTTTTTTCTGATTCTGTGCCTTGGGACTTGGGATTTGAGCCTCGAGATCTTCCGAATTGTTGTCGGTATCCTGGTAGGTTCCGTTTTCAAACTTTCTCCCAAGGCTTTCGCCTTGAGAATGATTTGCGATGGGTACTCCCTCAAAATCTTGAGTCTCTCCAAATCCAATTTTATCTACCAAGTCGCCATTTGGATTATAGAGAAGCGCCGTGTTGTCAGAAGCTACCGAATAGGTCTTCCCTGAATAGAAAAGATCAGGGGTTGCGCTTCCCGTATAATTTGGCGTACCATCCTCATTTGAAGGAGGAGCAACGAGGAAATATCCAAGAGCTGCAATCGTACCAGAAAATGCTGTTTTGCTCACAAGATTTGTCTCATTTCCTCCTGAAGTCTTGCGTTTGAGAGACCAGCCCTTCAAGTCAACATCTTGAGTATTTGGATTAAAAAGCTCAACAAATTCATCTTTCGAGGAAGCGCCTTCGATCTGAATTTCAGAAATCAGAATTTTGAGATAGGATGCCTGTTCTTCGGTCTGATCTGAACCTTGTTGGGTAGGAGCGGGCGGCGGCGCAGGAGAATTCTCATTTTGTGGGCTCCAAGATTCTGGCATCGAGCTTTTCTCCTCCTTAGCTTTAGGGGAAGGAATCGAATTCTTTTGGGACGTCTCTGTCTCGGCCACATGCTTCTCTTCAGAACCCCTCTTGGCAAGCGCTTGTTCTTGCGCAATCCTCTCTTGGCTAACCATCTGCTTCTTACTTTCTTTCGATACTGAAATCCCCGCTTGCTTACCTTCCTTCTCTGCAGATTTCTGCTTGCCCGGAGAATCCTTGCCAGAACCTTTTTCTTGCGCTGACTCCTTACTTGCAGAATTATCCTCATGCTTTCCCTCTTCCAAAATCTCGTTTTGCCCCAATTCAACCCCTACCGCACCCAAAAACTCTTCATTCGTAACTCGTGCGGGCGCTCTTTCGTTATCCCCTCCCACAAATAAAACAGCTCCTCCGATCCCTGCAATGAGCAGGATAAACTGTCCAAAAACAATAACATTTCTATTCATGGTACTTCCCTTGTTTTCATTGTACCACAGAATTTACGAACAACCTGCATACGTCATCCTAAAATCCTGCAAAGGAGCGAAGAAGAGAGAATGGAGTCGCGGCCACCCTTCCTTCTTTATCAATGGTAGTGAGGCCAAGGACTCTTCCCTCTCTATTAAAGAGTGGACTTCCATTGAAAAAGGGTTCTTCAAAAATGGTTGTAGTAATTGTGTTTGGACTTTGCGACTTTACAATTCCTTGGTTCACAACCGTGGCAAGAGATCCATTGTCTTTGGTTTTACCCACCAAAAACACTCCCGTGCCAAGCTTTATGGGTAAAGCATCTGCAAAACTTGTGGTGGGAAGATTTCCTTCCTCGATCTTTAAGAGCGCGAGATTCCGCTTTCCATCGCGCTTGAGAACCAGAGCCTCCCGTGGCTTCTCTTCACCCTCAAGCTCAACTTGCGCCCGGAATCCTTCAGGGACGAGATCAGCTAAGGTAAGAATGAGCCCATCTGAAGTTACAATAAAGCCTGATCCTTCAAGAATCGTTTTTCCCTTGGTACTCTGCACCCTCACCGATACTTTTTGAACTCGTTCTATGGTACGTTCCAGCGCTTGGGCTTCAGTAACCACAATCTCTTGAACCTCTCGAATTATGGTAGTGCGTGAATTCCACTGTTGAATAAACTTCCAGTCTTCAAAGGGAGCAGTCCAAGCTAAATAAGGCAACAAAAAAGCTTGGGCCCAAATCCCGCCTGCAACGCCCAAGCAAAAAGGGGAAAGCACCATCAGGATTTTTCGAAAGATAGGGGGCATTTCGCCGAGAGCAAATATTTCTGGGAATATCTCTACCTATGTGAGCGATGACAAAATCCCTTTTGAAAACGCTAATTCTTAGGAAACTTCAACTTTTGCGAGTTTTCCCTTTTGTTTCGTAAGAGTCTCCATGTCATACGCCTTTCGCGTGATTATCTTCCCATCTTCCACATCAATAAGAATTCTCTCTC
>ERZ1292623.315-Hain-H51-01um-R1-315-length-53902-cov-7_pt1 | contig 53902 bp, 37 predicted proteins | sample MGYA00564398_ERZ1292623 | MGnify/ENA primary metagenome ERZ1292623 (study PRJEB36523, sample SAMEA6512633) | groundwater metagenome | collected 2019-01-07 | study: AquaDiva: Metagenomics assemblies of 32 groundwater samples
GGGCAGGGGGCAGTACTGACGGGGCGGGATGTCGTGGGTTTGGGATCCACGATTGGACGCGGAGCGGGGTATGGGGCCACATGGGGCGCCCGATGGACGGCGAAAGGAATCTACGGAACTGGGAGAGCCCTCTTACCTCCTCTGCTCGGTGCGGGAGCGGGAGCTTTTGTAGGACGAGCCGTGACGGACAGTGGAGTCGGCGGTATTCTCGGTGCCGGTATTGGTGCGGGCATTGCCATGGGCTATGGTCCCGCCATGGCCCGGGGAGCCTGGAGAGGCGCGAAGAGTCTCTGGGGGATGCGTCAGAGCGGTGGAGCTTGGGCGGGAGCAGGCGCTGCACTCGGTGGCATGATCGCCGGTCCTGCCGGTGTGGTCCCTGGTGCGATCTTGGGTGCGGCGGGAGGCCGAGCGGTGGCCCATTCTGGATGGGGGGCGCTCAAAGGCATGGCCCGCTATGGACTAAAAAAGCCCCGTCGTGCGGGATTACTCATTGGAGCCGCACTCGCCATCCCCACGTTGGCCCAAACGACACATGATCTCTTCTCTCCGACCGTGAAGCCTCCGAACTTTGCCTTTGCCCGTCCCAATGCGCAGTATGGAATGGACCCCGACAACCTCAGTACCCAAGGACTGACCTTGGCCTTGCACTACCGGCGGTAACGAATGGCCTACGACGACAATCTCTACCAGAACCCCGGTCCTTCTCCCTTGGGAGCGTTGGCAGAGCTTGGCCTCATGGTCGGGATCGAGTATGGGCATGCGCGGACGACCCGAGCATTAGCCGGAGCCCGAACGGCCAGTCATACGCCACTCGGTTGGTGGAGAGATCGCGCTCGTCAGCGAATGGCTCGTCGAGCATCCAGAGAAATCTGGCAAAGCTTTACCTCAGACAAAGGCTGGAGGTTTGGAGATCGGTGGGGCGCAGCGAAAGCGGCTGCGACCCGTAGCCAGATTACCGGAGCTCCAACTTCCCACTATGGGAAATTGATTGCGCAACGCCTGGCATCGCAAGGGTCTACGGGTCGTGCCATTGCCGGTCTCGCTCGCCCCGTCTTAGGGGTTGCGAATGCCTACCTGATGTGGGGAGCGCTGGCACAAGGTGGACTTGAAGCCGCTGCCGCTGGCGTTGGAGAGTTGCGCCGTTTTGGACAACGTCTTCGATCCAAGGTTCCAGAGAGTTCCATTGGATGGAGAGATATGGCAGTTCGAGAGCAGGCGTTTACGATGAGACAGGCGTCGCTCATGTCGATTCACATGTCACAGAGTGGAGCGAGAGCAGCACTTGGGAACGAAGCAAATTTTTTACACTCCTGATAAAAATTATCTGAGAAGATAAAAAATGCTAGGCCCACTCTCACATCTTGCTGGAAAGATTCCAGGACTTCTGAGTCATGTCCCAGAGTCCGTCTGGAAAGGCGCTGCCATTGGTATCGGAGGTGCAGCGGCGTTTGGGTGGGTGGGGGCTCGGGGTGACCCCGCAGGGATTCCCGCCGGGGTAGGCGGACTCTTCAGCGGAGGCCCCAGCGGAGCCTTCTCTGGAGGAATCCTCGGTGCGGGACTCGGTGTCGCGGCCGTTGGATTGGCAGCCTTTCATCCCGGGGCTCGTCGTCAACTTGCCACTGGCCTTGCTCGGGCCTTTCGATCATCTCCCGTCCAACGCATAGGACGCGTGGCCATGGAAATCCCCGCCTCCGTCCCCGGCGCGGCGGGTCGTCAAGCCTTTGCACAACGGGTCGCGAGATTTGTCTCTCCACACTTTGATGCGATGGCCTTCTTACAGCAATATCTCACGCAAAAGCAGCTTAAGATCAATCTGGCTCGGGGGGCGGTGGTTGGTGGAATGGCTGGGGGAATCATCGGTGGACCTCTTGGAGCGGCACGTCGAGCCTATGCGGCGGGGGCCGAACGCCAATGATCTCGGACATGGAAACCCGTCTCAAACAAGAGCTGGGACCCCAGCTCTATGATGACTATGCCACACGTATTTCGAATCGATCCCCTACGGATTTTTGTGACGCGTGTATCGCGAATCAACGAAAAAGGAATAATGGAAAGTTCTATCCCGACTGCACACGTTCCACCAATGAGATCGCGGACAAAAAGTTTGGACATCTCGATGCGCGCACCCGTCTGCTGGCCACCATGGCGATCGATCCGGTGGTCTGGGCTGAGCAGATGTTCGGATGGAAATCTCGGTGGTACCAAAGTCAATCCAGTCGCTGCACGGCTACGTGGAAAGTCCACCGCTGGGGGCGAAGAGGCGGGAAAACCGCATTCCTGGCCTTGCGAGCCTTACATGCCAGTGCCACCAAACCTCGTGTGGGATTAGAGGATCCGTTCACCACGCTGGTCGTGGCACCCTATGAGCCTCAACTCAAAAAGATCTTTCAGTATATGCGAGACATGCTATCCAAGTCCGATACGTTTAAGCCTTCCCGAGATGTCAATGACCCCATGACACTGGAGTTTCCAAATAAATCAACGATCATAGGTTTTACGGCAGGTGAAAAATCTGGATCTCGGTCTGACAATATTCGTGGCCAGGACGCTAATCTTATCATCATCGATGAAGCAGATAGACTACGTTCTGACGATATTGACGCTATCATCGCCATCCTGGCTTCCCACAGTGAATGCTTAATAGAATTTGCTACGACGCCAACGGGACTCCCGACTCGGTTCAAGTCGGCCTGTGAATCTCCGGAGCGTGGATTCAAGGAGTTCTGGTTTACGAGCTATGAGTCTCCGGAGTACACCGACAAAGCCGATGTGCTCTTCAAGAAGAGCATGCCAAGAGAAACGTACGAGCATGAAATCTTGGCCATCTTTGGCGCGTCTGAGGGCGGGGTGTTCATGCCGGCCCATCTGGAACCGGCGATCAAGGACTACCCCTTAGGTCAACAACCTTTGCCAAACGAGTACACGCTCATTGGGGTCGATAGCAATGACCCTGATAACGGAACGCACGCCGTCGTCATCGCGGTCAACAATCAGAAGGAACTCGTCCGCGTCATCGATAAGTCTATTCTGCGTGGCGAGGCCTTCTCCAAGGCCAAGTCCGAGCGCATGCTTCTGGATCTCTATGCCAAATGGAATCCTCTGATCCTGGCCTTTGACAAGGGCTATGCCCATGGGCAGATCGAAGATCTTGCCGAGTATGGAATGTTGCATCCCGAGACGGATCTCTCCAATCGGCTCCGTTCCTATGACCTGGGCGCGAACCATATTTTCCGTGATCCGACGAACGGGATGGAGATTCCACGACCCTATAAGCCCTTGATGGTGGGCATCTCCCAACGGTTCCTGATGGAAGGGAAACTCACGCTCCCGAAAGTCGAAGATGTCGAATCGGGGATCGTGGGTCAGATGCGCCAGTTCCACGTGAAGCGCAAAGGCCAAGATGGACGTCCCATCTATTCCCAAGGGAAAGAGCACACGCTGACGGGGATGATGATTGCCCTCATGGCTTGGCAGATTGAAATCCTCGGCTTTGATCTGGTCATTCCGAGTGGCTCGACCATTCGAGCCATCCAAGCACCGATTCCGGTCGAACTCCGACTGACGCCGGATATGCGAACGATCGAGCCTTCGAACAGTGGACATGTTTTCCCACCAGGATTCGATCGGGCCCCTCGTCGGGTCATGTGGGACGATGAGCATACCCGGGCTCCTCGGTCGTCACCCGGCCAAGTCCGACGCAAACATTTCTAAATGCCGGATAGCGATATTCTCAATCGTCAGTTTCGTCCCGAGTTTCGTCGGGAGCGGAAGCTTCACCAAACCCCACCGTCGAGACCACCACCGGCCCCCGACGCGGGACAGGCCGTCACGATACTGGCGGAGAATTATCGCCACGTGGCTGAGAAAGCGGGCCGGATTCTCAGTGAAGCCTCCAAGCTGGCCATCGTTCGACGCGTTCCAGTTGATGCTGAAGCGACCACCGTGCAGGCAGCCACCCAACGGCAAGACCCAACGTCACAGGGCCAATTCATTACCTTTGATCTTTATCAACGGTCCACGGTCTATCTCCAGCAGACGCAGCGGGTACTTCCGGTCGAAATCCTCGATAGTTTGACTGGAGACCCCATCGCGGATCACCAACGCATCACGTCCACGATTCGGTCGATCACCGACGACATATCGGAAGCCGCCGCGTCGCTCTTGGGCAATCAGTTGGTGACCCTCTTTGTATTGAAGCTTCTCCAGCTTGGCTATGACTCCGTAGAAGGCGGACAACAGTCTGCGACGAAACAGCCTTCAGCGGTCGAGCTTCCCATCATCGCGGCGAACGTGGCCATCTCATTGGCGGCCCAACAGCTCTATGCGGGACTGAACAAGAAGCAAGCCGAAGATGCCTTACGGGAACTCGGCGAAGCCGTTGTTCCTGGAAATGAGCAGGCCGCGAAGAAATACTTAGCCGAGTCTCCCCTGTTTCAAGCCGCCTTAACGGAACGCAAGCCTGTGGATCATCAACTCATCGTCGACTACGTTCGGGTGTTCCTGGATCGTCAGACCGATCCCGGATGGGAGACCTGGCAGGTCATACCGGATCTCCAGGATCTGCAACATTGGGGTCAGGAGTCCGCCGACTTCCTGACCCGCTATGGCCGATCCGAAGCCAAGCAGTCCACCAAAGCTCCGGCTGACTCCCTGAAGCATTTGACCAGTCTGCTTCAGCCGTCAACGTCCACGGAAACAACGATCGACCTGGGAGCTTCCGTTCAAGCCCTCTATGGTCGAGGGCTGAAGGTGCTCAATCAGCAGGTCGACGACATCGCGCATCTCCTTGCGGATACGATCAACTCGTCGGGTCTCTGTTGCTTTCTGAAGTTCTTGAACCAGACGGGAACCCAACCCGTCCGAATGCTACGGGGTCTGCTCGAAACACGACAATTGAATTTTCAAGTTCCGACTATCTCTCCTCCGACCGCTTCGCTCGCACTCTCCACAAATATTCACCAGCATGTGATGTTATTGCTGCAGGATCTTCAGCAGACACTTTTCCGTCGACTCAAAGAATGGTTCACGTCTTCTGCTGAGCAGTGGGAGGATTGGTTCCAATGCAGTGGAATGATCGACGAACTTGTGGAATATGTCGTCGGAGGTATAGAACAACTTGAAGAGACAATGATTTCCCTCCTCGATAGGTTTCTTGGTTATATCGAGGAAAAAGAGCAGCAGTTACAAGGTAAAGCCAATGCTGTTGGAAATCAGAAACGATTACGTTTTGTTATGACGACCATGGACCAATGGCTAGAGTTCGGAGGCGCGGAGGGCCTCTGTCCGAGTTCTGAGACCGAGCCGACCCAACTTGCCACCGTGGCCGAGCGCGTGTTGGAGAAAGTCGGATCTTCCATTCAGCTTCCGCAAGCCGGGGACAATCCCTATAGGGCGGTGCAGTCTCCTCCCCTTGAACTCTCGACAGGCGCCCAGATGCCGGCTACGCTAGGCTCGGAGGCAGGGCGCGATCTTCTGGATCTTGCGCGCCAAGCCTGTGGGCGTCGACCCGTCCAAGAAGGTATACCCTTTCCGCGTACCCCATGATCCGCCTGGACGCGGCGCAAACCCCGGCCTTCAGGCCGGAGTAAGCCGGGCCCCGTGAACGAGGAGATGAGTTGTTCTTAAGCTTGGTTTTCTGTAGGTCGTGTGTAGGATAAGAGCGTGGACGTCCTCAAAGCTTTTCGGTATCGCCTGGATCCATCCAGCCCGAAGCTGGACAGGCTCCGCTGTTGGGGAGGTGCCAAGCGGTACGTCTACAACCGACTTCTAGCCGAACGGGACGCCGCCTGGAAGGCTCTTGGTAAAGAGCCGTCCAAGGCGAAGAAGAAGGCATATAACAAGGCGTGGTCCTACAACGCCATGTCCAAGAAGGTCACGGCTTGGAGAAAAGAGATCGACTGGCTGTCGGACGTCCCCTACCACGCGACGCAGAACGCCGCCAAAGATCTCCATGGGGCGTTTGAGAATTGGTGGAAAGGGCTCGCGAAGCGCCCCACGTTCAAGAAGAAGAGCCACGGCGGCGATTCGTGGCGCGAGTCGGATCGTCTGCAGCTTGACATCAACGGCCAAGCCGTGAAGCTGCCGAAGCTCGGCTGGGTGAAGGCACACATTTCAAAGCCGTTCGAGGGCATCATTAAACAGGCCACCGTGAAGCAAGAGGGCGACGAGTGGTACGTAAGTATCCTATCTCAGGTCGTGATCAAGGTTCCAAAGAACGAGGGCACCCCGATCGGCTTGGATCTTGGCGTCACCCACGCCGTGACGGACTCGGACGGCAAACACCACGACCTTCTTACGGAGACGCCTGCGGAGAAACGGAAGATCAAGCGGTTTGCGAGATCCGTATCGAGGAAGAAGAAGGGGTCGAAGAACCGTAGGAAGGCTCAGAAGAGGCTGAACAAGGCCCGGCGGCGTATCCGCCGCCGGGTGAGGCATGAGACGCACGTCCTCACGTACCGCACGGCCAAAAACCACGGCCTGGTGGCTATCGAGGACCTGAACGTCAAGGGGATGACGGCGAGCGCGGCCGGCACGAAGGAGGCTCCCGGGAAGAAAGTCGCTCAGAAGAGCGGCTTGAATCGGGAGATTCTTTCACGCGGCTGGGGAGAACTCCGGCGGCAACTTGAGTATAAGTGCGGCTGGTACGGCTCGAAGCTGGTGCCGGTGCCACCGGCGTTCTCGTCCCAGGAGTGCTCCGCCTGCGGGCACGTGGCGGCGGAGAACCGCAAGACGCAATCGGAGTTCGTATGCGTCCGATGCGGTCACGCCGAGAATGCGGACGTGAACGCCGCGAAAGTCATCCTAAAAAGAGGATTAGCATTGGTGGCCGCGGGACACGCGGTGACAGCCTGTGGAGAGGATGTAAGCCGTCGCAAGGAGCACGCAGCCTCCGTGAAGCAGGAACCTACCCGAGGAGCGCAGAAATGCGCGGTATAACGGGAATCCCCGGCCTTAAGGCCGGGGAGGATGTCAACCCTGTCAATGGCTATCCCGTCGTCGTCAAAGACGTTCAGCAACTGAACGCCATCCGGTTGGGAGTTGATGCCATCGGGCTTCCAACCCAAACCGGACCGGACGCTCGACCGAAACGCTCTCCGGAAGATCTTCCGGCGCAGTTTCGCGTCATCACGACGCATACCATCGAAGCGCCGCCCATTGGACGTCGCGGTCGAATTATCCAGCCCGAGTATGACTTTGCCGAAATCGCCAAAGCTATCGATACCGATGGCCTTCTGAGTCGTGCGTGTCAGGCCCATCTGAACTGCATCATGAAAGATGGGTGGTCCCTCGCTGGACGCAACGACAAGACCAAGTCCTATATCCAAAGCCGCCTTGATGATTTGACCTTCATGAGCCAACTTTCATTTACCCAGATTATTCGGCAAGCGGCGCAAGATTTGGTGTGTTTCCATAATTTCTTCATCTACTTGGTCCGCGATGCCAGTCGTTCGGCCGGACGTCCGATCCGGTTCCACGGCAAGCAGAAAGACCCGATTGCGGCCTTACATCCGATGGATCCCACCTCGATGTATCCCGTGTTGGGAGACACCGTCGAGATCCGGAAGTGGGTGCAGTACACCGATGGGCGCTCGGTATCGGGACGCTGGGTCTCTCTCCAGACGGACGACACCAAGAACTCCAAGACCTATCCCCCGGAAGATGTCATCCACGGGTGGTACTTCCGCCGCACCGGGTTCATCTTCGGGACACCCCAAGCCACGCCGGTATTGGATGACATCCGTGCACTCCGCCGTCTCGAAGAGATTGCGGAGCTTATTGCTCATAAGCATGCCTTCCCGCTGATTCATCTCAAGGTCGGGACCGAGACCCTGCCAGCCAAACAGCTTGGCGATGGCACGCATGAAGTCGATCTGATGACCCGGAAGTATCAGCAGCTTCCGCTGGAAGGGGCCATCGTCACGTCGGAGCGTGTCGAAGTCGTAGCAATCAAGGTCGACCCTCTGGATCTCAGCAAGCTGTTGGATCACTATGAAAAGCGCGCCATCACGGGATTAGGAATCTCGGACATCGATGTGGGACGCGGGGACTCCGCGAACCGAGGAACGGCCGTCGTCACCTCCCGAGCGCTCTTGGATCGGTGTCGAGAGTATCAGCGTGTCTTAGCTGAGATCCTTACGCTGAGCATCATTGATGTGCTACTCCTCGAAGGTAATTTTGAGCTTACTCCAGAAAATCGGGTCTTCCTTTCCTTTGCCGAAGTCGATATTGAACGCCGCAATGCCACAGAGAATCACGCGCTGACGATGTATCAGGGTGGACTGATGACCGAAACCGAGGCGCGATTGGCCATGGGCCGCGATCCCATCACCGAAGCGATGCGCGAGGACATGCACTTCAAGCGTCTCGATGAGCCCCTGGCCATCATCAAGGCCATCGATGAACCATACACCAATCCCGCCAAAGCCAAGGCTAGCAGTGCGAGTCAGCCGACGAACCAGGCGGGAAAGAAATCGGCCAAAACTACGCCGGTTAACGTGCGTGTCCGTGGTGATGCGCTGACGAAGTTACAGATCACCATCGCTGACTGTGTCGAATCCCAACGCGTGCAAGAGGTGCCTTTCCAGATCACCCTGGTGGTCGACTGCATTCGTTCCCATACCGATCAGATCCAGCGACAGATGACGAACGCGCTGCTCACCGACCTGCGATCCGGCATGCAGCGCTACGTAACCGACGGGGGAAGTCCCGTCGTGCCATTCGTGGGTCAGGAACTCCGAGATCAGCTCACCCAGCGCTGTGTCCAGGTTCCTCTTGATGCGCTACTGAATCCTGAGCATGGGGAGATTGCCAAGCTCTTAAAGGGCCTCGATCAAACTGTAGAGAACCACGATTTCCAGATTTCCACATTCTTCCAGACGTGGGAAAGTCGGTGGAATAGGCTGGAAGATCGTTTGAAGGTCGTAGCTCAACGCTTCGGATATCTCTACGCGGCACAGTCTGATACGCAGGCGAGCGTCGTGTGGTCTTCAACAGATACAGCGTGCGCGTATGGTCACGATGCGGAGTCTCCGTCACTCTCGCTAGATCAGGCCACTTACTATGGACTCCTCGGGTGCATCTGCCGAAAAGAACTTCAACGCTTGCCAAAGAGTTTGGAATCCGGTAAAACGGCGGTGTAGCCGGCTCTGGGCCGGAGGGAGTATCGATGGCTAAACCCTCTCGACTTCAGGACTTCACCACGTCGGGTGTCAAGAGCGGTACATTCCCCAATGCGGCTGGACGTAGTAAGCGTGTCGATGACTACTACCTTGCGGTAGAGAACGACCTTGCGAGCCAGAAGAAGGCTCGGGCCAAGCTCAGTGGAAAGACGGGAACGGGGAAGATCAATCCCAAAGCCAAAGCAGTAAAGACTCTCCCACCGATTCAGAGCGATTCGTAGCACCAATAATGCCCTCTACGACGCTTCCCCTGCGTTTCCAGGATCGCTGGGCAGTCGGAATCCCGACTGTTGGCACCTTTTGGCAGGACGGCGCAAAAGTCGCCGAAGGATCTCCTGCTGACGTCTTGAAGACCATGAAGCGCCCGCAGTTGCAAATACGGGTGCGCGCCACGACGTCGGGAGTGTTGATCAATCAACGGGTCTATCCTGGGACACGGATGGCCGACAGTGTGGGCTGGTTCCTTCGAGACTTTGGAAAGCCCTACCTCAGTCGACATCCTAAAGACCACATGGACGAGCCCTTCGTCCAGGGACGCGTGACCACGGCCACGTATACCCAGCTATGGATGGACAAAGCCTGGGAGCTCGATTGGAAGAACCCACGACCTCCTGGATCTCAAGGTTCGGGATACATCTCCTTGGGAATTGGTGTGGCGGATCACGACACGATTGAGCGTGTCCTCAGCAAACAGAATCTGACGCTGAGCGTGGGATTCCGTCCCGTCGCCTTCTTCTGCTCCATTTGTGGTCACGACTGGATTGCGGAACGAAGTCCTTGTGGACATGAGTTGGGTCGGCTGTATACTGCTGAGGAAGACAAAAAGGACTCCAAGCCCAAACAAGCCTTTGGTATTACCGGGAACCTAATCTATGACCACATTGCGGATACCGCCTTTCCCGCAGACTCAACAGCCCAGATTCTCAGCTCCGAGTACCACGATACTGCTCACGCTTATTTCAATGCTCCGACCGAATGCTATGCCGGAATTTTGGAGTCTTTTGCCTTGGCCGACCGCGCCGGGAATTTCTGGGAATTAGCTCTGGACACCGGTATTGAAAAGTCTATACTGTCGGCTGCTGACAAAGACCCGCACGTGGCTGTGGTGGATCTGACCCAAGCCCTTCGAGTCTCATCGAAGGAGACCACAATGAAGAACAAGCCGGAAACAGCAGATTCAACGGCTCCTACGGCTCCTACGTCTGCACCAGCGAAAACTGAGACAACGACTGAGACGGCCAATCCGGTGACCGTACCTGCTGCCGATTCCCTTTTGGATGTCAATGGAAACTGGACGATGCCGGATCCAGTCGATGGGCATGTCCACGAACTCAAGTCGCTCAACAAAGAGGGAAAGGGTTCGACCACTTCTGCCAAGGGCGCCAAGCTCGCAGCCCATGCGCATGACATCGAGAGTGGCCGCCTGCTCCCCACCAACGTGGGAGACGGCAACGACACCGTCGTCTCCCGTCACCCGGGAACCTGGTACTACGACACCAAGGGCGGGCTGTGGATGTTCAAAGATGGAGCCAAGCATCAGATGAAGGTTGTATCCAACGCGGAGCCTGAGACTGATTCCGATATTGACTACAGCGCCTGTACTACGAATCCCAATGGCGTCGAACAGATGAAAGAGGTCGAGCTCGCTGACCATCAGGAGATGGTGGAGCTCCACGAACAGGGAATTCTCAAGGACGCGGTCCTTACGACGTCAGCCCGAAAGAAGCTTCCTGATTCGGCCTTCTGTGGTCCTGACCGATCCTTCCCTGCACACGACAAGCCTCACGTGCGCAACGCCCTAGCTCGTTTGGGTCAGGGTTTTCCCAAGGGCGCTTCGGCCACGGTCAAGGCCCGCATCCTGGCCTGTGTCAAGCGTAAGGCTAAGACGTTAGGAGTCGGCGCTGACTCTGGTACTACCGAACCTTGGGCCGACTCGACCTCAACCACCATTCTCAATACCCTAGGGAAAGAGCTGGAGACCAAGAACGCGAAGATCCTTCAGCTTGAGGGTGCGGTCCGAGAGAAGCAGGAAGAGCTTGATGCAATTCAGGAAGAGAATCGCACGCTGACGCAACAGCACCTATCGAATTTAGTGGACCGAGTCTTGGATCTTGAATTGGCATTGGGGAAGCCTGAGACGCAAGGAATCAAGACGACCGAAGACCTCACCAAAGCCCGAGCGAATATTGCCAAGCGGAGTCTCGACTCGCTCGCAGACCGGACCCGGGATCTGCAGCTTGAACTGGCCCAGCGCCCTGGCGCAGGCATTCGGCCGACGCTTGCGGACAGTGTGCCAGAAGTTCAGGTCGGGCGTCTGGGTGGAGCTCCCACATCGAAGAATGGCGCGACGGATCCCTCGACGACGAATGTGGCCCAACGGACTCTCAAGAGTCTGCGAGACTGAGAAACGAAGGAGTAGCCCATGGCCTTTACCGCTGCTGCCAAAGTCCTGTCCGAGGTCACTCGTCAGGTTGCTCCATTCCTGGAGATCTCTGGGGTCAAGGCGCCCCACGCCGAGTTCAAGGTGATGGGACACCTCAAGCACCTTCGGAAAGATGGCGTCAACGATGAGCCCATCGTCATCGAGGGGGGTTCCATCGTCGCGATCTCCGCTCGAACCGAAGCCCGTGCCCTCAACCGTGTGACCATTGCTAATGGAGGCACGGCACAGGCCATTACCTATACCCAAGCCGAGATTGACGACGGAGTGGAAGATCCCGACAGCTTCGGATCCGAGCGTACGACCATTGGATCACAGGTCGCCGCCGCTATTCCGATCAACTTTCCTATTGGATATGCACCCTATCCCTACTACCGAGGGATCCTGGAAGACATCTATGTCAACTACGAGCTCCAGCCTTTCGTGGCCGTCCATAACCAGGGCTACCTCGAATACCCGGTGACCCGGACCGCTGCCGATACCGGTGCCGGGTCGATCGTCCGTGGCACACTCGTCCGATCGGATGCCGATGGGTATCTGGTCCGGTGGGTCAGTGGAACGGACAGTGTCGAGCAGATCGTGGGTCGAGTCTGGCAGCGCTTGACCATTACGACGGAAGAGGCCAAGCGTGGGCTGAGCAAGGTCCACACGGTCAAGGGTCTCACGAACTCAGGTTCTGACACGAGTGGCGTGCCGTCCCATCTTGATGTGGTCAAGCAGGGTACCACGACCAAGGCGACCGAACTCTTCCGTGTGGTCATCAACGTCGGTCTCTAACAAGACCACGACATAGATTTCGAAGGAGCCAATCATGGACACGAAACTGACGGATGCCCAAAAGGCTGAAATCAAGACCCAGGTCGAGGCCCAGGTCCAGCAGGTCCTGGCCAGCCGTGGGGTCGGTCCAAAGACGTTTGCCGACTTGGTCAAGGTCGACAGCGACGACGGGAAGGTCAATCGGGCACTCGCGGTGTTCCGCGGGGCGGGATTCGAGAATCCCAATGATGCCGACCGCTTCTTGGATTCCGAAGCCCGAGAAGCCAACCGGATTACCTATCGGCAATTGGTCGATGCGCTCGGAACCACCGAGTCACAGATCTTCATTCCTCGGGTCCTGACCACCATTGTGCGTGAAGCCACGGAGCCCGTGATTGTGCTCTCGACGCAGGTCTTCAAGCGTCTCCGCGTGCCGGCCATGACGACCGTGATCAACTTCCCGTCGGTTGGAGCCATTGAAGCCTTTGACATCGCTGAGAACCAGGAATACCCCAGCCAGAAGCTGGATGGGGCCGGCTACACCATCGCGAAGATCGGCAAGACGGGCGTCAAGGTCAGTCTGACCGAAGAGCTGATCCGGTACTCGGGCTTCGACATGATGGGGCTCCACGTTCGGGCCGCCGGTCGGGCCATGGCGCGTCTCAAGGAAGTCAAAGCGGCCAATATCCTGACTACCAAGGGTGTGCAGAGCTTCAACAACACGACCCCTTCCCTTGGGACCCACGGCAACACGACGGGCCGAGATATCAATACCCTTGGGAACAACACCATCATCCTGCAGGACATCTTCCAGATGTATGCCGACTTGGTGAACCGTGGGTTCATTCCCACCGACATCATCTGCAACCCCATGGGCTGGCTCCTGTTTGCGCGTGAGCCCAGCATGCGTGCGTGGGCCTTCCAGAACGGTGGGGCGCTGTTCCAGGCGGTGACTGGACAGCCGGGTCGTGGGGAACCGCGTGAGACGCCGAACCTCGGCCCCAGCTCAGGTGGTGGGACGACCTTCGGGACCATCAACCAGGCGTCGACCCAGGGACAGTTGGTACGGGCGCTCTTCCCCGCCAATATCGGCATGATTGTCAGTCCGTTCGTGGCCTTCACGAACGCCGCGCCGGACACCACGGATATCTATCTCGTCGACCGTGACGAGGTGGGTGTCATGGTGCAGGACGAGGACGTGGTGACGGAGCGCTTTGACGATCCCACCCGAGACGTGACCAATATCAAGTTCCGTGAGCGCTATGGGTTGGCAGTCTCCAACGGCGGCGAAGGGATCGCGTCGGCCATCGGTGTGGCCATCGCTCGGGGTTACGACTTCGAGAGCGGTGCGCGGCTCACCATTTCGCCGACGGGTTCGCCGGTGCTGCCGACGATCTAGTCATCGAAGTCTGGATCGTGGTCGTCCTCCGCGAAGTAACACATATGCCCAAAGTCCTCGCCAAGGTTGTCCATTCCGAAAAGACCCTTCCCAAAAAGACAACCAGTTCCGATCCCGTCGATCCTGGAGGGCTCGGTGCCCATCTTGGCGGGCTGACCCACGACATTGGCCAGTGGGTCGCCGACTTCGATCCCGCCACACTCTCGTCCGAGGAACTCTCCGAAGAGATCCTCAAGTTCCTTACCGTGCTGAAGCGTCAACTGCTTCAGCAAGGGGAGTATGCCTACATCGCCCGACGGACCGCACTGTTCCTCTGCGAATGCCTCTCGTTGCGTCTTCGCTATGGACGATCGGAACATGAAGTCCCGGTCGAACACGCCGCCATTCTGGATGCGGTCTATAACAAGATACAAAGCACCCGATCTGGTATCGTCGGAGATGTGGATGTGGAACGGCTGACGTCGGTCATTGACAAGGGCTTCAAAGCGCTGGCGGCCCATGCACTCAGGGAAGTTGGGATGAGTGCACGGATCCCCAATTCGGCTCTCGTCAACGAGAAGAAGATTCTGATTCATTAGGCTAGGAGGCCATTATGGCAAACCTGGCCCTCCTTGCCAGCGACCCTCTCAATGCAGCGGTCGCGGTCTCGACGCGGCAAGTCATCACGCTGACGTTCAATCAGAACGTCCAGCGTGACAGCGTGACGCCCGCGGTTATCCAAGTCTTCCGAGGAGACTCGACGGTCGCACTTCGAGGTGCCTTATCGTCAGATGGCACACGCATCACCTTTATCCCAGCGCAAGAACTCCATGAGAATGCGCTCTATAACATCAAAGTCATTGGCGCTGATTTGGGATTGGGATACTCCCTCCGTGCCTCAGACGGGACACTGCTCGCCTCGACGATTACCCTCTCGTTCCGAACCGGCACCGAGCGCTATGTCCCGCTGACCGAGGTCGCCGATCGGGACGACATCGAGCGCGTGGGACCGATCCGGGAAGGCGATCCCCTCGCCGCGGCACCGACGGGCGTTGGGGGCTCACTCCAGATCGACGCCCGAAAACCTTTGGCCTTTGCCAATGTGCTCGTCTCGACGACCGGGATCACGCTGGACTTCGATCGGAATCTTGATGCGACCACCATCGATCCGGCCTCCGTCCTCATTACCCAGCTCCCGGCCTTAGGCATCGAAGACTACTGGGCCACGCTGCCGACCGGCAGCACGGTTCCACAACTTGCCGCCACGCTCGGAGCGATGACCCCGCCGACGGGCTCGTTGTTTACGGGTGCCGACAAGATCACCTTCTTGCTCGATCCCAGCAGAGACTGGCTCCACAACACCCAAGTGCAGGTCGAAGTCTCGACCGATGTGAAGGGGACGGATGGCACGGTCCTCTTAGCCGCCAATACGTACCTCTTCTCGACCACGTATGTGCCGCTCTACATCAGCGGCACCATGCTCCGAATGGAATTGGGACCTGCCGTCGCGAATCTCACCGACGACACGATTCTTCGGATCATTCACAAAGCCTCCATCGAAGCGTGGGAGCTCTCCGATCGCAATATCAGCCTCGTCTCCCCACCGATTCGGATTCGACAGTGGGTCGAAGCGAAGACCATCTTGGACATTCTTGGCGTGCTCATGCTCACGCGAGACCTCCGAGCGGGAGAGTCCAAGACCTTGGGCGACCTCTCGGTCCAATACAAACCCGTCGATCCCATGCTAAGTGCCAAGTATAAGCAGGCTACGGAGACGCTCGAAAAAATTGCACTCGAAGGGGAAACCAAGTTGGCCGAAGTGGCGATCAAGGGCTATTCCACCACCAGCGAACGTTGGGAATTCCGTACGCGGACGTGGGATCATCTCTTGTTGCAATCCACCCCAGGCGCAAACCTTGGGACTGAACGCCAAGAGAAAGCCCGTTTGTCGATTGACTATGCCTTTGCAAATAAGGACTCCCGATTCATACGACAGTTCTTTATCTCCGCCACTCCAACCAGGAATTCAGCGCTGTAATCTATGCCGACGGCAGACCATTGTTACGAAGTCATCGACTACATCATCGCTGCCATCTTGTTTCTCAAAGGCGCCAGACTCCTGGGTATTCGTCTCGACCCTCCGAATGAACGGTATCGTCGAGGGCGGGTGGTCTTTAGTTTTGCCGATGGCGTACACGTACAGAAACTGCATCAGGCCTATCTCTGTGGACAGCTGCAAGTCGACCCGCAACAATTAGTCTCCAAGATGAAAGAGTATCGGCAGTTGATTTACGATACCGAGGCGTTGGGGCACATGACATCGTCGGAACAGGAGTCCTAGACATGGTGTGGGAAACGATTACCGCCGATCCGACGGGACCCCTCCATGAGCTGCCTGGATTGGATATTGATTTCAACGGGGCGGGACTGGATGTCCGACAAGAAATGTTGAGCTGGCTCTCGATCCATGGACATACCGTCTTTCTTCGCTCTCCAACCGGACCTCTGTGTGCCTGTGCCAAATCCCAAGATGACCCAGTCCATCCGGATCCCTTCGATGAAGCGGATCCCACCTGTCCGACCTGCAATGGATTTGGTCGTGCCTATACCGACGTCCCCCTTCGAGCCTATCGGCGTCCCGCCTTCGGCACCTTTGGTATATCGGGCGCTACGCAACGGACTCCGGTGGGAACCGTCGGAGTCGGCGATTTGGTGTGGTACTTCCAATACACGGCCACGGCCGTGACGGGCAGTTTCATTGTGGAAGTCACAACGACGGATCTGGGAGTCCCGGTTCGGGCTCACAACATTGAGCGCATTCACCAGATCAAACAAGACCATCTCTATCGCGATCGATCGGGGCGACCGGAATACTGGATCGTCCTTACCCGTGAGACGATGCTGGGGAAGTAGTCATGCTGGCAGATGGCACACTGGAATCCTGGGACATGTTGGTGGCCAAGCCCTTCCAGGTTCCAGAGTTCCATGCCATTAGCCATAGCTTCAGCACGACTCGCCAACGCCGAGCAATTCTTCCACAGCAGAAATCTGTCGATGTTCCACAGGCTATTTTGTTCTTGGCAGAAAGTTTGTTTGATAACCAGGGGTACTTTTTACCTGTGGTAGGTAATGTAGATCGTATAAAAATCCCATTCTCTGCGTTACAGATAAGCACCGGTGATATTTACGATAACATTGACACTGGAGAAGAATACAAGGTTCTGGAAGTTATCACAGATCCAGACACCAACGATCCTACCGGAGAGATTATCCTCTCAGATGCAAACGGAGATGCTGCCTCTCCTAAGATTTGGAATCGTATTCGTCCTCGCAAGCATATTCGATTCATGGATGCGTTTCCTAAAACTTATGCAGAGCCCTATAAATTTGACGCAACCGAAGAAAGTGATACCAATCTCAAACGTGGAATAGGCCCATGGACGGACACCATTACCTGGCATACGGTCCGAAAAGAAGCCGGAGGGATGAAGAAGCCCTTTACCGATCCGCGCCAAACGAAGCCTCAGAAGCACGAATTTGTCTCGACCCCAGAACACGACGATTCCGATTATTGGCATGTGATCGAAGGTCAGGTCTTTGATACCATTGTCCAGTTTGACCTCTGGGCCCAGACCAATCGTCGTGCCGAGTGGTTGGCCGCCTGGTTTCAGGACTTTTTCGAGCGCTATCGGTGGGTGTGGAAGTATAATGGGGTCAAGGAGATCCTCTACTGGCAGCAGAACGCCGACGCCCTCGTTACCCGATGGCGCAACGATATCGTCAGTCGTTCGATTCAGTTATACTTTCAGACCGAACGACTGGCCACGTATCCCATTCGTCGGATCACCGACATCACACTGGCCGTCGACGTCCTGACTGGTGGGGAACATCTTGAAACGAAGACAACCAAAATCGTGGGAACCAAGATTCATCCGACCGGTGTCGTCCTGGATGCCTCTGGGATCATCGATCCGACTGGTATCATGACGGTGGCGGTCATTGATGGCCCAGGCTACTTCTTCGAGAAATAGGCTGGTCATTTCGGAGGCCCAAAATGGCGAAGAGTAAGCTCCCCGGCGTCAAAGCCGACATCGTCGATGGGCAACTCCGTCCTCGGTTTGTTCCTCAGCAGCCGAAGGTTACGCTGATTGGAACCACGAACAACCCCAACGTCGATCCCGCCGAGCCTACGCTCATCGAAACCGATGCGGACGTGGCCTTGGTCGACAACTACTTTGCAGATGCGGCGGCGACGACACCCAATCCCACCGGACTCGTTCGCAAGCCGAGTGAGCTCTCCAAAGCTATTGCCGAAGCACGGGGCGGCGGAGCTGAAAACGTCGAGTTCGTGGTCCTGCCAGACCCTACGGCGATGCAGGTCAAGCTTGAAACAAGCCCCATTAACCAGCGTCGCTTTGATGCACTCACGGCGCTGTATACCGAACTCAAAGAGACTGACGTCGACATCGTCAACCCCGTCGGCACCGTCATCGATGCGACGGGAATTCAGACGACACAGAACTTTGCCTATCAATTGGCGGACTTCTGCCACCAGAGCACGGTCAACGAGCGGACCGTCATCGGCACGATTGGCGTCTCTCCGCCGATTGCCGGAGACCAGGTTCCGACCCTGGCGCAATTGGAAACCTGGGTAGCGGGATTAGAGACCTATGACACTTCGAGCGCGCTGGGTCTGGCCTTCCCCATTGGGAATGGCACGACGGATACGGGAGGCGACGGCATTCCCGATACCTATGCGTTCTGGGGCACCAAGGACTCCAAGATTCCGACTGGCCAGCCTCCCCGGTTCCATGGACAGGTTGAAATCGATGTCCGTGGCAACCCGGTCGATATTGGGAAGTACATCTCGGTCTGTGCCGACACCGTTCGGTTTGTCAATGAGGTCGCGCCTCTGGTTGCTCCGGCCAATGGGTATTACCACGGCAACATGGCGGCGGCCTATGCAGGCATGATCTCATCGTTGCCCTCTCGTGTCGGAACCACGAACAAGGTTCTTGGAGGCGTGCTGCCCGTCCGCAAGCTCTCTCCGTCGCAGGTGGAACGGCTCCAGACCAAGCGGTATGTGGCCATGCGGATGCGCCCCAAGGGCTTCGTGGTCAACAAGGGCGTGACGTGGGCCTATAACATCAGTACGACCTTCAAGTCGGACTTTACCCAGCTCACCACCATGCGCATCACGGGCGATGCCATCAGCCTCGTGCGTCTCCGAGCGGTCGAGTATATCGGGGGTCCCAGTAGTGCCGAGGTCGTCAATGCGCTCGACTCGGACATCGACGAGGCGCTGCGGAGCATGCAGCGCAGTGGCGCACTCAATCGCTATGACTATGCGCTCCAGATCACTCCGGCACAGTCCGTCATCGGAGCCATGACGATCGAGCTGACCTTAGTTCCGGCGTTCGAGCTCACCGACATCACGCTCGTGGTGGCGCTGGCGAAGGAGTAGTTCCCTATGCCCTCAAGTACCAACTTCGCGAATGAATACGCCGGAGCCTACAACGCCTTCTCTGGCGTTGACATTCATGCCGTCTTCGGCGGCCGAGTCCTCCTAGAGATCCAGGGCATCAGCTACACCGTGTCTCGTGAGGTCGCGCCGGTGTACACCATGGGTCGAGCGGACCCGCGGACGTTTACCAAGGGGAAGCGGGGGATTGCGGGAACGTTGGTGTTCTCGCTCTTTGACCGACATGCCCTGCTGGAGGGACTGGCCGAGCGTTCAATCTTCTGGGCCGATGCGGAAGAAGTGACCGCGATGAACCAGCGGCTTTCCGCTGGTAATACCTCGATCCGTCCCGCTGGCGCTGGATCCTTCTTGGACCCTGCTCGGGTTGGGGTTGCCGTCCCGGCGACCCCATGGTACGAAGACCAGATTCCTCCCTTCAGTATTGTGCTGACGGCGCTCAATGAAGCCGGAAGCCAAATGCGGATGGAGATTCGAGGCGTCCATATCCTGAACCAAGGTCAGGGCATGTCGATCGATGACATGACCCTGGACCAGCAGATGACCTTCGTCGCCACCGACGTCTTCCCATGGCGGGCGGGTCAGTACACGCCTGCGTCACGGTCGCAGGCGCTCCACCAGAGTGCGGTGGCACCGATTGGGAACGTCAACCCGAACGTCTAATGCAGCATGAGGTAGGACGGTAGACCATGGCTGGGTTCGTGCAGATCCCTGGGGGACGTCGAACCGCGCCACCGTCACGCGCACGGGCCCGTTTAGCCGGGAGTACCGAACAGACATATGTTCGGGGCGCTGAGGGATCCCCAATCGAAGGGGAAGGCTATCGTCAGTCCTTTTCCGGGGTGGACTACAAGATCACGGCCATCATTCCGTACGAACATCGGGCTTCGGCGCATAACGCTCCTCAGGTCAGCAAGTACCAACGTGCCCTCGCCCTCGCCGAGGACGTCGGGACCCGAGGACCCATCAATGCCATTACCCGAGCCATCCACGATACGCGTCAGAAGAATGCCACGGATCAGCCGTTCTATAAGACCTTTGGTGAGATTCAGACCCTCTCGATTAGTAGTCGGCGTTCGGTCGAGCCGGTTCGACGGTTAGGAGAAACAAGTCCTGCCCACTACACAAGAGGAGCACGCACCATTGCCGGATCCATGGCATTTATCCTGCTACAGGAAGATGCGCTCCTTGATCTCTACCGTGTTGCCTTCAATGACAAGTTCGACAATGAGCCTTTCTTCATCCAAGATCGTCTCCCACCTTTCAATATTCTGATCCAAGGTCACAACGAGAATGGACACATGGTCGAAGGTGGGCTCTTTGGAGTTACGCTCATTGCCGACGGCATGACACTCTCAATAGACGATTTGTACACTGAATGCCAGTACACCTACGTCGCACGGTGGCGTCTTCCTATGACGCGTCGTACACGAGCCAGCACCATCTTCCAGAAGATGGGGCTTGCGGCCCTTCCACGAGGACGTGGGGCGATCAGCTCTATGGTCAAGGCCGGAACGAGCACGCGTCTGGGACCCCGTGATATGGGGCAGTAGTGGATACGCCCTATATCTCTCAGCATCAGCCCTTGGTCTTTATCAAGGGCTACTGGCTTGACGATGCCCAAGCCTGTGAGTGGCAGGTCTCAGATCCCCGAGAACCCCTCTATGGCTATGCCGATCGTCTGTTTCGAGACGTGGCCGAAGGTCAAACGTTGGTCCACGGAATGTTGGACATCAACTTTCGGTGGAAAGGCTACCTCCACGCCGCCTTGACTGAGATCGACAGTCAGACGTTGGATTTCAAAGCCGGCGGAGATACCTTCGATCAGTCCAAAATAGACCCTCGGACGATTGGAGTTGCCGGCTACCAAGCGTATCTCCAGAAGCCCTACCAAGAGTTCGACATCCCGGGGTTCCAACGTCTCTCTCGGGGCGTCCAGGCCGAGTTCTGGGATGCCGAGGCAGAAGAAGACCGACCAACGTTCCGAGGCTCGCTGGCGCGTCGTCCGGCACGCTATCCCCGTCCCTTCGACCTCACCATTGTCTTTGACCCCTCGGACCCGACTGATAGTCAGAAGAGCCTAGATCCCCAGCGGGTCGAAACTATCCGTGGCGTGTACATCATGGCACAGAGTAAGATGATCGTGAACGCGGTGCCCGGAGGCGGGCAGGCACTCATTGAACGGTACCAGTTCATTGCTCAAGATGTCGTGTAGTCAGAAAAACAAACAGCAGAAAAAGTAAAACCAGAAACAAAGAAAAAGGAGTCACCCATGTCCGAAACCCCTGCGACTGCTGAATCTCTTGTCAATGCTCCGGCTGACATTGACCTGAGTCCTGCAAATGTACGGACGCAAGGCGATGCGCTCACACCCGATCAACAGCTTGCAGAGGTCCAGAACACTCTGCGGGCCGAGTTGCTCAAGGTGGGGGTCACCGAGGCGCACATTACTGCGTGGAAAGAGCGCTACGGACGAGTCGCCGCCTTTCCAATCTATGAGCAGCTCTACGTCGTGCGTCCACTCAACCGCAAAGAGTGGCGGCTCTTCATGAAAGAGAACGAGGGGAAGCAAAACCCCTCAGCCGAAGATCTCGAAGAGAACATCGCCGCCGTGGCGACGTTGTTTCCTCAGCTCGACATTTCGGTCCTCAAGACGCTGGAACATGCAGGGATTGCAACGGCGTTGGCGCGTTCGATCGAGATGATCTCGGGCTTTACTCCAGGGACGGTCCCGATCGTTCTGTAACGGTCAGCTCCAATGCCGATTCCCCCCGAGGTCCTCCAACGGCGCCCCGAGTGGAAACGCATCCACGGAAACGTCCTGTATGTTCCCTACACGGAAACAACAGGATTCGTCTTTCGCGCCATCAAAATGGCCGAATGGGATGCGTACAAAATTCTGCAATCGCTCGGGGATCCCACGATCCTCGACGAGGCGATGGGGCATATTCTTCAGGACTGCTTGCTATGGCCAGAGCAATTTGACCTAGAGAATCTTTCCAAAATAGACTTTGATACACTCCAGCAAAAAGTCGAAGAGATCTCTCCGTTTGGAAGTGTAGAAAACTTCGTCAAGACCCTGGAGCAGTACCGAGAACAGCACGAGACCGTCTCCGCGATGGTCTATGCATTCTTACTACTTGCCCTTCCTCAATTAAGCCATGAGCGGATCGGGCAATTTACTGAGCGAGAGCTTTTCACCCATCTGATTCTTGCCGAGAAGATTCTCGATAAGCCATTCCCAATTGATCTCAAGAAGCGTGCGCCGACTCCTATTCCTCCAGAAGACGTAGCAAAACTTCAGGGACAAGGAGCCTCAGAGCGCCGGCAGCAAGCGATGTCGCGTGCCAAGGCACGACGCGCTGCTGAACTCACTGGAATGTCACCGACCCCCGTGTCGTCGATGACGACACCGCCGAAGACGGCCGTTCCAGGGACCGCACATGGAATAGACTTCGAGAAGGAAGCCCGCGCCATTAGTGACATCTGGACTCCCGATGGGTAACTTCCGCGACAATACGCCCGATCGGTCCGGTGAGACTCCACAAGAGTCTGGAGTCGATCCTCGGAGCATCCTCGAAGCGGCGCAACGCCGTCAAGGCCAGCGTCTCGATCTCGGAGAAGATCGAACCTATAGCCTTCTTTCGACACTGCTGCTGACTGGGATTGGAGGATATGCCGCGCTTCGGTTTTTCCCGAAGTCCCGGATTGCGGGATTCGCGCGAGAGATCAAAGCGTTCTTCCAGAATCCCACGCGGTTCGGGGTTTCAGACAAAGTCCGAGAGAAACTCGAAGCCGCCGTCGCTCGGACCAGTCAGATCGTTACCGAGATGCCGTGGGCCAACGTCCACGTGGATCGCTTTGGCGAAGTTCTCGGCAGTGCCCGATCGGCTGTGGATCCTGAGATCAACCGGGCGCTCAGTATTCTGACCGATGTTGCTCGTCATAATCCTCAGAACTTCACCAACGTTCTCCAGATCCGAAGCCCCAAAGCGTCCCATCTCTTACGTCCGATCCCCCAGGATACATCGGGACTTCACACACTTCGCCTCCGAGATCAATTCAATGCGAAAGGTGGTTGGCGTACCGATCTCTGGGGCCCCATGCCGGAGCCCTACGGCAACATCCAGAAGACATTACAGAACCTCACCAAAATACGAACCCCTTCTACTCAGAAACTCGCATGGGATGTTATCGGAGACATCGAGGTTGATCCTGGGCTTCTTATTAAGAGAACTGGAACCGGACACCAGCTTTTTGATATTCGAAAGACTCAACCAAGCTATTGGATTCGGAATCTTGGACAGAAGGCTGCGGCAGCAAGAGGGCAACCGCTTGCGGATCAAATACGCAGTGGTGGTCTCTTGGCCCGCTTGGGCAATTGGGCTACCCAACTCCTGGTCCCGACTGAACTCACCCACACCGGCGTCCCACTCGCGGTTGTTGGAAGTGGTCGCCACCAGCATCTTTTTGTCAGTGGTCGACTGCATCCTCTGGTGCAGAAGATCAGCAAGGTAACTGGCGAAGTACGTTACACCGGTCTTGGACACGCTCAAGAAGGTGAATTTGTTCTTGGTCGGGCAGACACGGCGATGGGGTCGGCTGCGCGGATGCGGACTCGGGATTACGCTGGGGCCACGGCACGGTATCTCAAAGAGCAGGCAATAGATCCTGAGTCCTTCAAAGGCTGGATGGTCCGTGCGGGTGGGAAGTTGGGCATTGGGCCACAGTTTGCACTTCCCAAAGAGGCGAAAGCAGCGGCCGGAGCCGCCGTCGAGAATATTGAAGGACTCGCCTTCTCAGGCCAAGGACGCACCATTGGTCAGATGCTTACGTCTCTTCGAGAGACGGCCGAAGGGAAGGCCTCTGAACTCGCTGGGACGTACTACGCCCGACCAGCCGGTTCTGCTGGGGTCAAACAAGGACTCAGTGATTGGGCAAACTATCTCGTCAATCGCGTTGGGTATCTCGCTGAAGAAGCCTCCGGACGAGTTGCTGGTTGGTTTGGCAAGGACTTCAAGATTGGCATTCGTCCAGGCAAAACGCCACTCGGCTCTCTAGCCAGATGGACCGGACTGGGTATGGCCGCCTATGGAGGCTGGCAAGCTCTCCAGTATGTCGACTATCACTCACGCAATCTCATTGGAACCGGGCCTATCTCGGCTCCGTTGCAATTGTATGCCGGTCTCCGGACAGTCGGCCAGTATGCCTTAGCAGCCACCGGGATCCAGCAGACCTCACGAGATCTCGAAAACCTATTCCCTGGACTCATTGATAGTCCAGCTTCTCGGATCGCTCGGGCCTATTTGGCCTACCGACTGTTCCGTGGGAAAGGACCGCTCGGGATTCTGGGCGAACGCTTTGCCGAAACCGGCGCAAAGCTTGCGGCCAAGACGAACTTAGAGGCGTGGGGACAGCGACTCTGGAAGCCACTTCAGAGTCAAGTGAATCGTCTCGCTCAGTCAGCACGATTCCCTGAATTCGTTCGGTCTGCGGCGACTGCGACGGCTCAATGGATGGGTCGTCACGAGGGTATTGGACGACGTGCCGGTGCGGCTGCGGCGTTGGCCCTGGCCGGCATGCAGCTCACTGATATTACTGAATCTCCAGCACACCTTCGTGGAGTCTTTGCGGGTGACATCAATATCCAAGTCCGTGAGGGTCGTGGATGGATGGCGGGCACGGCGCCGTTCGGTGGAGGCAGAGTTCTCTACGAACGGCCCCACTTCATTCCGACGTTCCTGAGTCGTGCGGGAGACATTGGACGCTATGGCTCAGAGACCGAACGGTGGCGACAGAGCTTCTTGCCCACACCGGAAAGCTGGGGTGGACTGCGTCCACTGCTGGATCCGTACCGCAATGAGCGACTGAACTACGCCACTCGGCCATACCCGCTCACCGGGCCGATGTTCAAGGAGGTCCCATTTATCGGACCTCTTCTCAGTGCCACTTTGGGTGAGCTGATCAAGCCTACCCAACGCTGGCATGGAGAATACTGGCGACGCGGACAGCTCCAAGAGCCCTATCCCACCGAGGGATATCCCGGAGCGGCCGAAGCCTTGGGATACGGTGCCACGGGTCTGCGTCCAGGCGCCGCGTCTCCCATTGCACCTTCCAATGTCATCGGAAGACAGATCGACATCATTCGGGACTTCTTGGGGATGCCGGGCTTCTTGGTGGGTGCCATCAAGAAGGCCCTGACGGGTGAAGAAGACTTCGCTTCCCAGTCACGACAGATTGCCACAGCGGGAGAGATCACCAGTAACGAGCGTGCATACTACGAACAAGAGCTGGGCGGTGTATTAGGCTTTAGCGAGCTCTTTAGGCGATTTCTTCCACACCGACGTCGTGCCACTGAGTTAGTCAATCCCATTCTCAACCAGTCCATGCAGGATTGGATTCCGGGATCTAGGTCAGCCTTTGCTGGCGATGTATCGAACCGAGTAGATTTCCATAGAGGAGATCCATTCGCAAATATTCCATACGGAGAAGCGCGTCTACCAGGGCCAGCTTACGAAGCACTACATCGACTCCATAGCGGGGTTCCTGGGGTCTACGACGCCTACGACCGCTGGAAGATTCTCCGTGACATAGCACCGACCTCTGAAGCTTTCCGTCACTACGACACTATCGTCCGGTCTTGGGCTCGTGTGGGAGCCCTCGCCAAAACCTCAGAAGGCAAGCCCCTCGAACAGATCTATCGAGGAATGAATTTGCGCGGGGTCGTCCGTCAGGTGCTGGACGGCGATACCATTGTCGTCGATGTTCATGGGAAACTGACCAACGTGCGATTGGCTGGTGGCGATGCCCCAGAAATCGCACACAGTACGTTTGAAGCCAGTCTTCCGGACACCGTTGCAGGAGACTTGGCCAAACGTCGATTGGAGAGTCATCTCCTCAACCGCTCGGTGTCGGTGGCGATCGAATCCTATTCCCGTCCGAATCCGAAGCTCCCTGGACGTTATGTAGGACGGGTGGTCAGCCAGGGGTTCGGCGCACGAGATGTCTCCGGAGAACTGGAGCAGGCACATCCTGCCTACAACCTGACCGAGCAACAAATCGCCGAAATCAACAGTAATCGCTATCACTTAGAACAGCGGTTCCAGCCTTATCCGTTTGTGGAACGCATCTTCGATAACCCCTTCGCCGCAGTTCCGCGCAATATGCGTACGCTGCCTGAGCGTTCGCTTTCGGCGATCAACCAAGCCATCAAAGACGAAGGAGAATTCAGTCTTCCAGAGAAGCTCCTCGGTCGTGCGTGGGAAAGTGCGAGTCACGTAGTTCTGCCTGGACCTCTCAACTGGCCGTTCAACAAGTTCTTTGCACAACGCGATCCTCTTGAGGTCTACAAAATGCAGGTCCAGGGAGGCCTGTCCTTTGGAGACTGGAACAACCCTATCGAAGGGTTCCTCCGTCCCTGGATGAATCAATCTATTGGAACGGTGGTTCCGGGCTATGTTCCTGAACGTGTCCAACAGCAACGCTTCGTGGAATCCGGACTTGATGTTATCCATTATGAAAAGATGCAACGTCTGGCGCAGCAGGCCCAGACCATGGGACAGCCTGGTATGGCGCGGTACTATCAGGACAAAGTCAAACGGACTGCGACCCATGCCATTATGGAAGGACAGCTCCGATTCGCGCAAGGAGCCTTGTCTCGGACTGATCGTGGCTTCTGGGTCCCCTTCCAGCGAGAGACCGACCCTCGACGCAGAGAACGGATCTTGAATCTTGCTTCGCCTGATATGGGAGCCATGCTGAGACAAGCCTGGAAATATGATACTCGCGAAGATCAAGCCGAGCGTGGTGCCTTACTCGAAGATCTGCGTAATAGACCGAAACCTGATTGGTCAGGATGGCATCCCTCGGTTCCGCTGAATGCGATGAAAGTGCGAGTTGCCAAACGCGAAGCCTGGGATATCCATGATATGGGACTAACCCATCGTGATGAATACCTCGCCGAAGACCTGTTTTCCAACTATGATCCTGTCGACAGTCCAGCCTTTTCTCAGGGTTCTGAGATCCGTATGTCTGGCTACCAACAGAGTAATCGCCTCAAGCTGCAAGGTATTCAAATCTCGACCATTGATGCTCCCGGACCTCCGGAAATACGATTGGACATCCGAAGAAGTCGGCGGCGTTTTTATCAACTACAGGATCGGATGGAGCGACCGTCACTCACCGGAATGCGCTTCTAGCCCATGACCCCTCAACAAGAAATCTGGAGACTGGTCCAACAACTGGGAAAGCAGTTGTCTGACATCAATAGTACTCCAGGGCTAAATCCAACAACTAAAAAGGTGTGGATTCAAGCAGCAGAGGACACCGCTTCGCGGATCAAAACTTTAGGAGCAAGTCTACATCAGCTGAAAGGTGCCATACCCTTAGGTCATGAGTCTGCTGTCGCGTCAGCCTCGGTCAGTCGTCAAATTCGTGAATCCATTAAGAGAACCTTTGGTGGTCCGGCAGGGTCTGGAAAGCTTTCCTCTAGAACCTACCGGACCTTATATCAAGGAGCGATACGAGAGACCGGTGCCAAGATGCCACGCAGGATGGCACATTCAATACTGGGAGTGCCAAGTGAAAGTGAATTAGTAGAAACGCTGGTATCTCAATTAGGTGAAGCGACATATAAGCACGGCGGGGCAATGTCTTCTTTAACGAGTAAAGGCAGCATTGTATTCAGACCTAGCATCATAAAAAAGACCGCCAAAGTTACAAACAGGCCTCGGTTATTTGGACCAGCAGCTTTGTACCTTGAGATGGGAGAGGATCTATCAGCAAGAATAGGCTTAACATGGAGATCTCCTGCTGATCGAACGGCATTGGGACATGCATCCCGTCAACCGGTCCTTGCAGAGTATCGAGCCGCATCTGCTCTAGGGTACCGACAGGGTGGTACAGCCCAAGCACGTAGAGATCTGGCTCAGACGATTGTGCAGCGCGTTAGGGGCACACGTCATCAAGTCGCTGCCACTAGAACGCATGCTCAAGCAGGCGCTGAGATAGAAACGCTCAGCCGACGCATTCTTCGTCGTCTGAATCCCGAACTCCATGAGCAGCTCTGGCCAAATTATGGTTCTACTGTTGTTAATCCACAACGTGCACGAGAGGTACTAAACCAATTAGAGCAGCAGATCCAAGGTCCAGTCGCTGGCAAGGTCCCTAGCAATCTTTGGCCTGAAGATCAGATCTCCTACGGACGAGTCCGTGGTCAAAAGGGATGGGCAGTTCATCGTTGGCGTGTTGGTCCGGGTGGAAATATTGAACATGGCGAGGCACTGGGCGGTCAGATGTACCGGACCCGCGCCACTGCTCGTGTGGCTCGGGGTAAAGCATTGGCTGCCATTGCTGCTCAACAACAACGTGGCCCAATTCCTTCAGCACCTTCTGGGGCTGCTGCGTCCAGAGAGATGCCCGATGATGTCCGAGAAGCTCTACGTGGTCCCCGAAGTACGCAGAGACCAAGAAGATCACGCCGTGGCACCACTCCTACACCAACACCAGGTCCAACACCAACACCTTCGGTTCCAGGGTACTCCAGCCAACCCAGTGAGATGCCAGACGACGTTAGAGAAATGCTCTCAGGTGGAAGAAGCACTGGTGGGAGAGCTGGAGCCAGAGGAGGTGCTCGGGCCAAAGGTGCACTGGCTGCCGAGAACCAGGCCGCCAAAGAAGCTGGGGCTGCTGGAGAGGCTGCTGGGGGACTTTGGGCTCGTACGGAACGACTGTGGAACCGTCTACCCAGATGGGGCAAATACGCCGCTGGTGGGATCGGGGCTCTGTTAGGTCTACGGATCATCGCCTCTCATCTGGGCAGTAACGAGCCCCAAGACTATCCCCATGACTCCCAGATGCCCCCAGAGATGCGTGCGCGGATGGGCATGCAGGGAATGGGTGGGAGTGGTCCTCCCTTGCCTCCACAGCCCAACGTCGAGCCTGGGATCCATGAGCACGCCTACCGTAGACCCTACGTACCTTTCAGTCCTCCAACGGCCCGTGTGACCTCTTCGTTAGCGCGTTCTCCAAGGACACACATCGTTGCCACAGATACCCAAGAGCGGCGACTTGATGGACTTGGGGCCTATCTGAGTTCCCAGATGAGTGGTACCATGGACCGTTCGGCAGTCTCGATGGTGGCCAACCAAATTGGTGGTCATTCGGAGCGTCTCGATCTCCTGAGAGACCGAGAACAGAGAAGCGAGAATCGCTTGTATGCCTAGAGTACCCAACACACCATATCCAATCCGCGGTGATGGGTCCGATAGTAGTGGCGTGTCGACTAGTTCGACTCTCACGTCCATGATCAGGGATCCGAATCAGGAGCAGCTCGAACGTAATACTGCTAACCGCGCCGTCATCTCTGACCAGCAAGCCAACGGAAGTTGGGCGCAGTCCTACCTTCGACATCAGGCTGAAATACGTGATAGTGCCGCAGGACCTATTTCAACGCAGCTTTCCAAGCAATTTACACGAGAACTCGAAAACGCTTCTCTTCTCAATGGAACAGTCCGTTCGGTTCAGCAGGAGCTCGGACGTGGAGTCGACATCGCCGATGGGGAAATGCAGATTGGTTTGACGCGTCTCGTCATCCCGCCTGAGAAGATCCAGGTCGATGAGCAGACGAGTCATACGGGATATGCCGGATTGCGTACCCAGACGACGAGTATTATTCACTCTGGGCGTGGTCGAATTCAGATTACGCTCGATGTGGTCTTTAACGGCACGGACATGATCAATGAGACACTCCGAGAAATTTTGGCGCAGTTCCGAGGGTACCCCTACGTTCCCGTGATCAGTCCCTATCTCCAACAGATCATCCAAAGCAAGGTCCAACGAAAGATTCCCGAGAGCCTTGCTTCCCAGCTCAATACCGAAGTCGCCACCGCAACGAGTAAAGTCGGTGATGCCAAGATACGTAGTTTAGCCTCGATAGACGAGGTAGGAGCACGATTCTCTGACCTGAAAACCGCACTGAAGGCTGATAGTGACTATCAAAGTGCCTTAGCCAAATTTAGTGGGGTTACTACCCTACAAGATCTCCAAACGGCCCAAAGTAATTTGACTACGCACTTCAATCGGGTGGCCGCGACCTTGCCTTCTGATATTGATCGAAGCCAAGCAGCACGAAGGGCTGTCCTCAATTTCGGACAGAATATTGACCTACTACAATCCGCTATTCTGAATTTGACTCGTCTTCGTCACATAGAAATCCAAGCCAAAGTTGGTGGATTGGTTGACACACAACAGTCGATCATTCCTTGCTGCTTGGATCAAATGACGGTACAGACAATCCCAGGTAAACCGAAGACTCTTCGTGCCACCATTGCTTTGATCTACTTCAATCCCATCCCTTATGGTGGGATCTTGCAGTACCGCGACATGCTGGGAAATCCCACCGTGGATTCCAGACAAGCCCTCTTTGCTCGACGAGCCCTAGAGAAGTGGACTATGGCTCCTGCGGGAGTGGCGCCGCTTCCTTCTGAAGCCCATCAACGATTGGCACCGGGTGATGCCTTCCATCAGGAGAAGTTTCACCGCGACCTCAACATCATTGGGTTGGGACTGCTCCCAGATGTTGAGGAGGAGGTCGGTGACTTCCGAATCGGGTATGCCTCTCCTACGATGCTGCACGAAGATCCCGCCGAGACCAAAAAGCGACTTGGAGATGGTCTGGGCAGTATGACCGAGCACTTTGCGGCTCAGGTACCGCAGTGGCATACCCTCACACTAGGAAACCGACCGGGTGTGTCTATTCGATATATCTCGGGGTCACTGGGAAACCGGTTGGCACTTCATCCGATTCCAGGCGAATACTACGGGTCGGCCCAATACATGGGAGCCCAACCCGGCCAAGCGGTGGTCTTCATGGCCATCACAGATCCAGACATCTTGGCTGAGATTCATGCGATGAAGCATGCCAATCAACGGATGAGTACCTTGGGCATTCGTCATTGGCGCCGACCTGAAATCCACATTCGTAACCCCATTCTCAACCTTATGGGAATCTGGACGGCGCAAATCGAAGACATCAAAACGGCCACGGTTTCCCCTAATACAACTGAAGTCACGATCAATCTCATCGAACACCGGATCGACCCTCTAACACGAGAAGCCATTACTCGGCCTTTGTTGTTTTCTCAAGCCAACATCAAGAAGGCCTTGCAGTATCTGTTCAAGCATGCCCAGTCCTATGTTCGGGAACAGCATAAAGCAATCATTGCACGACGCACGCGTCCAGAGACATTCTCTAATGGGGATACAATGCTCGAAGCTCTCAATGCTGATCTGAAGGCAGACGGGAAGACCCAGAAGTCTGTTTTGCAGATCCGAGCTGCAATGTCTTCAGACCGATTTGAGGGCAAGCAACATCAAAAAGCCGCATTCAAATTGTTGTTTGAAGAAGGTGGAATTGTGGTTCCGAAGGTGATTGGTGATGCCTTCTTCATCGCCGACGAAGAGGCGCTTAAGAACAATTCAGCCGCCACACTCATCTCGCAGCAAGTGCTCATTCACTATTTCTCAGGCTCTCCTCCTTCGATCAAAGAGCGCGCCGAAGATATTTTTCTACAGTGGAAAGGCCAGAGTGTCCGTTCAGTAAAACAAGACAACACATTCAATTCCCAAATGGCCAATAGTATGCGTTCTCAGTTCTCTTCCTTTGGCCTGAAGCCAGAACCCGATGTTGAATTATCCATCACAGAGCCAACGGACAATGAGTTGGAACTCCTTGCGGCACATCTCGTTCGGAGTGGTGGAAATGTGACAAACAGGTTGGACTTTATATCTTCCGAAAAGGGAGGTAACGAAGAAGTCCGTATTCAAACTCGGGATGGGGTCGATAAGACCGCGGACGTGGTGTCCTTGATGACACTGGCCCAAGCAATCTTGCACGACAAAGCCCAGGCTCCGGATGGAGAAGGACTACAGGCTTTGATCTTTGGCAAGGGCACGACAATGCAGAACTATCTAAGTTCCATTCTTGATCACCCTTCAACCTTGTATGCGGATCTGCACTTGCCTTCCTACGGCCAGGCTCTTATTGATCTCATTCAAGCCATCCAAATCAAGCGTACGGTCAACGATGAAATCACAAGACCCATCGAATCGTTTGATCAACTCTCAAACGAAGAGCGGGCCCTTATTGGTATTTTTGTTCCAACCTTTCGTCAACTTGGAAAAATCCCAACTGGGAAACAAAAGACCCTCGACGACTTTGCCTATGGCATTAACGATACAGTACTTCCAGACTTTCCGTTCTATAGTCGGAATAGAACTGATCTCATTAGGTTCATGGAGCAGAAATCCGATGAGAAAGCTAGGAATGGAGAGGGTACGCTTCGCAAGACCAAGGAAGAAAACCTACAGAAGTTCGTTCCACACGATCCGCTACATCAAGTCAAAATACAAAAGCTGTTCGATAACGATAGTCAAGCAGACCACCGTCCCTCTCCACTAGCAGCCGGAACCCCGATTGCCTCGATCACGTTCGAAAACCGCGACATCCTTCTGACCGAAGCCTACGCTCCCGCACGACATCGAGCAGCCATCGGAGATTTTGGCACGATCGAGCAGGCTCGGGAGATTGCCAAGGCTGCCTCGGCACAAGAAGAAGACTCCCATCTCTCGCTCCGGAAGTGCTTCCCAACGCTCAGACTCTTCTTCATTGAGGAGCGCACACGCGAAGGAACCTGGAAAGCCATCGACGATGTCTATGGTTTCAACTCCATTATTGAAGTCAACGTGACCCAGCATAAGTACCGACCGGATCTAGCTGAAATCCTGCTCAATAATCTCGAAGGCAATCTTGAATACGACAAGTTCTCTACCGCGCAACGTGACACACCCGAGGGCGCGCTTGTATATGACTCCCGAGTGGAAGGGGGAATCAAAGGTCCGAACCTAGGGACCCGAGAGCTTCCTGATACTAACCAACGCGAACGTGGCGAACAGTGGCTCCAGAAGTTCCCGCTGCGTGAGGGCACCCGTGTCATGCTGCAGCTCGGGTACCAAAGCCGGCCAGATTACCTAGAGACTGTTTTCACTGGCAAGATCGCCGAAGTCCAGTTCGGCGACGTCATCAAGATTGTGGCTCAGTCCTACTTGGCTGAGCTTCTTATTCCTGTGGTGCAGAACGTAGGGAGCGAAACGGTCAGTGGTGTCATTGAAGCCATGATGGATCAGGAAACAGTCGAGCATTTCGGAAAGTGGACACCCTTCTCCCATACAGCGCTCAGCACGCTCGAAATGGAAAACGCACAGCATGTTGGATTCTGGAATGTTCTCGGAAGCCAATTCCGAGGAAACCAGGCCGACTGGGCTCGATACCTTGCCGCACCCAAGCTTCGAAATGTCTTTGTCGGACGCTACAGCAGTTGGTGGTCTAAGCTCCTCTCCCAGACTTTCCTGGAGGGTAGCTGGGAAGTTGGAGGCGGGCAAAAGACAGCGTGGGATGTCATTCAGGACATCATCAACTACTCACCGGGATACATCGCCGCTGTCCGTCCATATGACATGGAAGCCACGCTATTTGTCGGTCGACCGGAACAACCTTACTTCTGGACTGATGGGTTGAGGGATCAAGAGCGGAACTTTGAGAAAGAGACAAAGGCGATCAAACGTCAGACGAAAGAGATTAGTAAAGAGATCGTTGGAAGGTTTCTCAGCTCCAAATTCTATGATGGAGGAGTCACGCCAGCAGAATTACTTGCAAAACGAAACCCAGACGTTAGACCGGAGCGCTTTGAGAACATAGAGACGCGTGCGGTCGAAGCAGAACATATTGAACTAGCAGCGGAATTTCCCAAATGGACAAGACTTGTCGAGACTGAGTTGCGTGACGGACGTTTTACTATAGACCCAAATCTAAGGGGTAAAGCCAATGTGATGCTATTCAAGCAGGCTTCTACCTCATTAGCCAAAACACTAGAGGATATTCTTGACCTCACCGGTAACACTTTCGGTAGCCAACAAGTAATACTTAACACTTTTCTTGATATTTGGCAGCCTGGTACCTTTGTAAGAAGCGTGCTCTCATCTTCACTAAGCCCACTTAGCCTATTCAAAGAAATATGGGATGGTACAGAACCTACTCTTGAAGTCATACGTCGGGCTGTGCGTTTAAGGGATATCATAATCACCGGACTTGGTATTACGCAGGAAGCTATAGCCTTCACTATTGATTGGCTATCCTATAATCGATCGGCGATAACAGTTGCGTTCAAGGCGATCTTAGAGTACCTGAAGGCAGATCCATTAGCGTCCTTTGCTATCCGTATCAAAGCTACAACACTCAAATGGCCTCTCAATCCCCGCATGAAGCCCTTTCGAGCCTACCATCTGCTCTCCTCATTTGAAGACATTATAGAGAATCAAATTGCCTGCACCCGAGGAGCAATGTGGAATGGGGTCGCAATCTCCAAGGGAGGTGACACCCCGCTCACACTGTGGGCTGACGATGGAATAGTGCGAGACGACCGCATTCTTCGGTATTTCAGCGAACCCAATGCCGACGTCGATATGCTCAATGTTGGTCAAAGCGAAACGCCTCCACTTGGGGACTTCACGGTCAACAGTTATCTCGTCGGATTTTCTCGAATCGCGCAGGGATTACGTCCTATGTATCGCGGCCAATTAGTCTGCCGTGGTCGTCCCGACATCCATCCTTGGGACATCTGCCATGTGTTCGACCATTACAACGCTATTTTCGGTCCTATCGAAGTCGAAAGTGTGACCCATCACTTTTCTGGTGAGACCGGATTCATTACCACTATCACTCCACACTGTGTGGCCATTGCCAACAATCACATCGATTCATGGTCAGTGATGAAGCAAAGCTGGGCCCTGGGAGGGATTGCAATTGGGAGTGTTCTGCTTGTTGGCTCTTTACCCTTCGTATTCGGATTCGGGTTAATCGGAGGTACGGCTCTGGCCTTAGGACTTGGCTTAGGAGCCAAAGGTATTGGAGATTCTATTCTGGAAGAAATTACAGGAGTTGGCATTTCAGGGAACTTCCATGGGGTCGGACAAGTGGGAGGTCTTCGTACTCCAGTCAAGATCATCCCACTCCAACGTATGGGAACGCCATGGGTCGCGGCACTCCGTGGGTGGGGCCGAGATCCCCGGAAGGTGCATGACAGTATTCTCGGAATGGTTTGGGAGCCATTTAAGGGAGCTGTTAAAGACATTAGAAGCGGAGTCGAAGGAGCCCTTGGACTTATTGGCAAGCGGGTTGAAGGACTTGATTCGGCTAGTAAACGTGAGGAAAGGCGTTAGCCATGCGTCCAGGAATGCCAGGTTCCAATGACCGACTCATTGGTCGTCACGACCAAGGTGGCTACGGTGGTGGCAGAGTCATATGTCCGATCTTTGATTCCCGTCCTCCAGGAAAAAAGGTCAGCTACAATTTTTGGTCTCCTCCACCAAGAAGTCGTGACACAAGTAGTAGTATCGCTGTCCCACCGGAGATCGATCCTATAGACCCGGAACTTGGAACGGTACGTGTCTTATTCATTCCCGGTATTTCGCACTACTCTTTGGAAACCCACTACAAAGCAGATCTCACATCTTGGAGGCATGAAAACTGGGAACGCCTGGTGACGAGGCTTGGAGTTGATCCGACGAATACCCAAGCGGTCCACGATGCGTTGTATCAATTGTTGATTCCGGTACTCTTCCAGAAAACGGGAGACACTCCCAATCCCAGAGAAGACTTCATCGAGGTCCGCACCAATATGATGAGTCAAGCAGTTCCTTTTGAAAGCATAGGCCAAATAGTACCGCACCTAGGACGATTAGGAGATAAGCGGAAAAATTTGAGACAGCTACGTATTCTTAAAGAACGAACCACTCGTCCGCTTATTCAGCGATTTGAAGTGGGTGAATAGATGCTGCCAGACCGTACACAACGTCTTCAGCAACTGGGTCAGACGGACAAGCAGTGGGATGACAGAGGACGCCTTGCACCGGGAGACTTCAAAGCGGGACACGGTGTTGATGCCTTTGTGCATGTTGGACGTGACCAAGCCAACCTTCGAACACGGGGAGCCGGCCTCATCCTCGATGCCCGCAAGACCGTGCTTCGACCAGGGGCGGCCTTTAGCTTGCCGGTCGACTTCACCCGTATGACCTTTGAGGCCCATAGCTTCAATCCCTTGGCGACCAAAGCTTCTTCAGCCGTCAATCCTATCCCGACGTTCATTCCGGCTTCACCCGGATTAGATCCGGATCTCAGGGTCGTAGCGGGTATGATCAATACTCTGGAGACCCTCCGCCGGTTGGTGTCCTAATGCCTGATTTCAGCACCAGTCTTAGTGACGGCGACTTCGTCATGGCCAACGGAGACTTTGCCACACTCAACGAAGGCGATGCGATGGTGCGAGACGTGGCCTTTCGACTCAAGACCGGACTCTTTGACTACGAGCCCTTTCCCATGCTCGGCGCTGGTCTCGAAGAGTTTCGTGGAGAGCCCAATACCCGAAGTCTGGGAGGTGCCATCGAGCGGGCCATCATCCGGGCGCTTACCTTTGATGGGAAATACCCACCAGACAGTATCTCGGTCATGGTGGTTCCACTCGGTATCCATACCATGGGTGCCTACATCTTCATGGTGCCACGGATTCTCGACAGCACTTTCTCAAAAGTTCGGTTCTCAATCACCATTGATCTCAATGTGGGAGACATCACCCAGATCACTGGAGAGGCGGCCTAAGTGGGTGTACTGATCAAAACACGCGCACAGTTGCTCACGGAGATCCTTGATGCGCTCCGTGACAACAGCATTCTCACGAATCTCTCGGCTGCCCGAGCTGGATTCATTTTGTCTCAGGTCCACGCCAGTCATCTGAGTGAGCTCTACACCGCGCTCGAAGCCAACACGGCCCAAGCCTATATCTCTAGTGCGGCCGGTCCATTCTTGGATCTCATCGGAGAGCTTTTTGGGATCTTCCGGTTCCCTGAGCAAGCAGCCTTAGTGCTCGAAACTGAACGGAACATCCGATTCTATGTCAACACGGGAACGCTTGCCGCGGTACTCACGACTAAAGTTATCCCAGTTGGGACTACGATTACGAACAGCGCTGGAACGATTAGCTACAGCGTGCTCGAAGACTTCACCTTCAGCGACACCGCGACCGAGGTCTTCGTCAGCGCAATTTCTGATGGGACGGGGCCTGACCAGAACGCTGGGAAAAACTCTTTGACGGTTCACAACATTGGTGTCTCGGCCATCCTTGTTACCAACCGGGATGCGATTGAGTCTGCCTCTGATGTCGAGACTGATGCTCAGTTACGTGCCCGACTGTCCGACGCCATGTTGTCCAGAGCCACTGGAAATATGGCTGCGATTCGAGAGGCTATCAACATCGTCCCAGGTGTGTCTGAAGTTCGGCTAGAGCCTCATCGCAATGGACCTGGGACCGTGCAGGCCACCGTCATTCCGGTGACCAACGCCGCCAATCCTCGGCTGCTGACATTGGTAAAGCAGAACCTCGAACAAGTCCGTAGTGCTGGGACCATCATCGATGTCAAGGGTCCTCGCTTTGTCCCAGTTGAGATTACGCTCATTCTGCGCTTTCAGACCTCGGTGGAAGAGAGTCGGAAAACCGAGATACGACGCAATGCGACCCAAGCACTTTTGGGTTATCTCAGCTCACTTCGGATCGGACAGACCTTCGTCGTTAAGGAGATGATCCAACAAGTGATGGACGTCTCCGACGACATTATGGATTTCGAGGTCCGCTCTTTTGCGTTCCAATGTCGTTCTCAAACTTTGAGAAACTTTGTACCGGATTCAGATCAGCTACTCGTCCCAGATCCAAACCTAGACGAGCCACTTCGGGTGATATGAACCATGGCCCTTGTAGACCCCCGCCTACATTCGTTCCCGGACGAGGCACAGCGATTAAACAACCGGTTGCCCGAGTGGCATGCGGGACGGAGACTCCGTAGTTCTAACTGGGCACAAATTACCAGCATTCTCGACGGAATGGGTCTTGAGGACTACAAGGCTCAAGAACAACGCGCTCTTCGAAACCTTTATCTCTACACGGCGCATTTGGATGAACTTGACCTGACTCGCATTGTCGATCTCCCTACACTGGTAGATCTGACTCCTCGGCAAGTCAATACCAATATTCTTCGGAACGGCTCCTTTGAGACCCGTGCACGGCCTGACAAGATTGCCGACTATTGGAGTCACACAGGAAGTGTGGTGGTCGAATCACCCGCACTTTTTGGTGCACAGTCCGTCGCACTGAGTCCTCCAACCACGACGACGAATGTGGTCGCTCGGATCAGTCAGACGATCAGTAGCGATGCCTGGAATTCCGGAGCCTCTCGGACCTTCTCAACGTGGTATCGGATCAAAGCATGGACCGGGGGGACGATTCCGAGTACCAGTCACGGTCTGATTGTCATTGTGACCTATGGAAACAACACCACGGCGACCTTCCGAACGGCATTTGCCGCAGACACGAACGATCAGTGGCGCCGAATCACTCTGACAGTGACTCCAGCCAGCAGCGTGGCGAAGTATGAAGTGCGGTTGGAAACGACTCGTTCTGCCAGCTTCGACATCACCACTCCCATACGCCTGGATGCCATTCAAGTAGAAGTAGGCACAACTGCAACAACCTGGCAAGCTCATATCTTTGACCAGCCCAACTGGTTTGAATTCCGTGCGCGATTGCCCTTAGAGTTTGACGGACCGGTGCCAATCTTCAATACGCCGACACTTCGAGAGTTCTACTACGAAGCAATCCCAACGCGGGCCACCATCGATGGAGTACGTTGGGTTACGTCAACGGCTGACCGACGTGGGGGATTCGGAGAAGCGGTCGATTTCCACAAACAACGATGGGCCTATTTGTGGGATGTCGACACGACCAATAACAAGGTACGGAAAATCGGACTCGACCCCGCAGACATTTATGATCTGATGAACCTCTCCTTCTTCACAGGGACAGATACAGGGCGCAAGTTCGAAGAAAGTGTTACGGGTCTAACCTATCGTTCGGTGGCTGGACTCCAACGCTGGATTTGGGTAGTCCACGAAATGACCGGACTGAGTGGCTCAACCATTGTGGCTTTGTCGGTCGTTGATCCCCGGGTTCCATACCCTTCACCCACACACTATGAGTCCAAGCAGACACTTGAACTCCCGGTTCCCACCGGTATTGACTACCACCGCGTCGAATTCCGTATGGAAGATCCTCAGTACCTGTACCTGTTGGCCACAGATCGTGAATACCGACTTCGTCTGCATTACGACTATGTCATGGTTGATGCGACTCGACTTCAAGCCCATTTTCGGGAGCCCTACTCTTCATTGGCAATTGCCGGCTGACGATCATGGCTTTCTCATTATCACTAACTCCGGACCTAGGCTTTCTCAATGCTGATGATCGTTTTGATCCTGACGAGAATCCGTTAGTGGTTGTCATTGCCTCAACAGCTTTGACTCTGACACAAACGGCCGAAGGCAGCACCGGAGTCAAAAGCTTCGGCACACTTCGCCTGACGCTCGGTGGCAGCATCTACGAGGTTCCATTGGCGTATCGACGCCTACTCAAGGTTGCCAATGGTCAATGGGTACTCTGGCAAACGACCGACGGAGAAAGCGGCAAGTTCCGATACTACCGTCGGCCGCTGGCGGTTTTCTAACCCATGCCACAATTCGCGCCACCTGGTGATTCCTTCGATCGCGAACCACGTGATGCGTGGCTGCCGAAGCTCCGATCTGGGTACTTCTATGTGGCCGACCGTGCCTATTACCTCTATGCCAGAAAACGCACGATCTCACTTCGTGATGCCACACACCTCGTTTTTGAACTTGCCGATCTTCCGACTGTGGGATCGGTTCAAGTACTCTTAGAAGGTGTTCCCTTCAAAAGCTTCCAGGTTGAAGCGAACACACTCACTATCCGACTAGCGGATATTCAGAGCTTCGCCGGTCTCTGGTCGGATCTTCAGTTAGATCAAACAGAGTGGGATTACGTTGTTCACAATTTCCAATTCGGACCGACCAATGAAATTCGTGTCACCTACAACCGATTGGAGTGGCAAGACACCGCTTTTGCTGCAGAACCCACCGGCAACACCTTTGTCACTCGCATAGCAACAGAAGTCTTCCAACTCAAAGACGCGCACCGTATCGATTACCGGCTCATGCATCCGTCGGAGTTGGTCAGTCCCTCCGGAATTGGGGATCTTGACCCGCTAGCGACGCCAACGGGGTGGCGTCCAGATCCTCCACAAGGGCAAGCGCCCGTCATCATTACTGACGACACGATTGAATATGGTAATGGGATCGACTTCCAGACTGAGTTCTCAGTTGATCCGATTACGGGTGAGATCTTCTTCAACGTCAATCGCAACCTGCTTCAGAATCCAGACTTCTCTCTGGTCACGACAGGCGTGGTGTTTGCCGATACCACCTACCCACATCCCAATAGCTGGAGAGACACAGAGCCTCTACAGACTCCGCTTACGACAGGATCGGTCTATCATGGCAAGCATGCCTACGTCATTCAGAACACCGGTGTTCTTGAACAGACTGTTCGAATCAATCCGAGACAACACTACACGGCTTCTATTTACTGCATTGATGGGACTGGTGAATTGGGCGTCAGCTTCCTTGATAAAGACAAGTTCTACATTACGGGAACCGACACTGTTACGACAACTGGGCAGCCTCTCGATGCCCATATGTCTCACATTGCCAAAGTTGGAAAGTCGACCTGGTCTCGTGTCTCTCTAACCTTTGGAGAGGCCAGCGATGCCTGGGATGCCCCCGACTCGATTCTTCCGATTCCCACGGCGGCCGAGTATTTGGAATTCAAACTCCGAAAGGCTACCACTTCGCTTGGCAACCCGGTCTTTGACGCCGCCATGGTTGAAGTGGGTCTCACTGCGACCCAATTCCAACCGCTGGATCCTAGCGGGATCACGATCGAATACGAGACCGATCCCACCGGCTTCTACACTCCCAGTCCCAAGGACCTCTTCATTCCAGAACTGAGTGACCCAGATACCAATCCGCTTTCGACTCCCATGCCTGGAGGATTCCTCTTCATCGAGGAATTCTCCAGTGTCGACGATTACCAGCTTGGAGTCGGCTCTATTGGTCCCGATGTCTCAGGTCTCGTCTCGCCCACTGGTATTCTCGACATCACTGGAATTGTTGACATTGACGCGGGACGACGTCATGTGCCCTATGCCAAGGTGTCTGGGTTCACCAAGTTCATTCAGCGTCCAACCTTCCATACCCAGAATCCAACGGCACAGTACGACGTCACCGACCTCAACGTTCCCAATGGCAATCCCACTCCCTTGCCAACTGGGATTGAGTGGGTCGTTGCTGAAGGTCTGGAATCCCCAAGCGAGTCCGATATTCGTCTGGTGGTGGTCCCTGACGCACGCCTGACCTATCGGCTTGATGCCTATGTCACGGATGCCCAGCAGAATCCGGCATTCATGTACCGGGGGACCGCATCGGCTCCAACTGGCACTGTCTACCCAGATGACCCCGTGACCTCGCATGCAGGACAGATTCCGTTGCTCTACACCCCGCCAACGATTGCTGGGACTGGGTATCTCGGCAAGATTGACGCTATCACGCTCTTTGTGGCTGGGGTACAATCGACCATCGACATTCACGGGTACCGAGATCCAGGGTTGGACTTCGATGCATTCTTAGGTGTCTGATGCCCCTTATTTCTGCACTAACTATTGACAGATTTCCAACGACGGTTTCAAGCCGTACGTTGATCATTACAGGATCCAACCATCCGGATCTGTCCACCGTACAGGTGACCGGAGTTCCCGCCTCAGTCATCCAGCCAACCAAGACCACCTGGCGTGCCGAGCTTCGGTTGGCACCTGGGACGAATACCATCAAGGTCAGTGGACTCGACATTGCTGGGCAACAGACCGAGACCTTGACCTTTGATATTGAGCTTCCAGAACTCACGCAGCGTGCACATCAAGTCCGCAACGTCTTTGATGAATTCGGGACCTTCCTGAGTCTCGAACGACTTCCTGGGGAGAAGAACCTTCCCTATCTCAATCGGCTCAAAGACGTTGGCATCAATCGTAGCGACACCACACTCTATCGTCTGGTGTTTGCCATGTCTCGTGAGCTAGGTATTCAGGTTCGAACCGCTCTCACTCTTGCTTCTCCTATTGATACAGCCACGGCCGAACCTCGGGCCGTTGATGGAATTGCTCGTATCGGTCCAGTCTATCTCGATCTTGCTTCGACCCGATTGCGGTCTGAAGAGCGTCTTCGCGTCGAACCGGCGACCCAGCAGATCGTACTTACGAAACGTCCACGGGCAGATTCTGATCTCGTTGTTACTCGCATTGATGGGGATCCGATTTCGAATACGCTCTATTCTGTTGATCTTGATACGCTCCGAGTACGCTTTACGACTCCGGTGTTCAATGGCATCGAGGTCATCGCGCAGTTCTCCTATGTGGAACGCTTTGTCTTAGCGAACCACACAATCGGATCACTCAAAACGGCGGTGGAAGCAGTCATTGGAACTGATGGGTCTTCCCTCTTTGCGATGGTGCTCAAAGAAGGCCCAACCCTTCCAGCCGCTGATCTGCTTCCTACCATCGAGCGACCCATTGGACGCTCTCCCATCGACTTCAAATCGAGCCCTCTACGAATTCGGGAACTATTCGACCTAGACTTCCAAAAGGCACAGCGCAATGTTCGAGGACATGCCATCGGAACCAAGCTGGAGTCCTGGGCCCAACGGATCAATACCCAAGCACGCATCGTATGGGGTGCGACCCTTCTCGGAGAAAGCGTCTGGGAGCCTCTGGGACTCACTCCCAGACTCGGCGTTCTCCCACACCTGGCGGATGCGGCTCGTGGACACTGGTTCTGCCAGGACGCGAAGGACTCCACACGCTACACTCTCCGAGACTATCGCTCGACCGGCGGCACCTGTCCGAAGGACGGAACACTCTTGGAATACCGTGGGATTCTCCCTCTAGAGTTTCAGAGTGGGACCGGGACTCAGGACGATTTGAAATTGATCGCGATCGTGCCAGTACCGACGGAGGGCAAGGATGTCTGAACCGCGATCTGACTACAACGCGGCATATCCCACCGACTTGTACAAGGGCAACCTCCAACAAGAGCGTGCCGAATCCGGCCGCCTAGTAGTCAATGCTCGTGATTACAATATCCATGACAAAGAAATTCGGGCGCTTCAGGCGTACCTCGGGATCGCGAGTCCGGCATTCGATCCAGCGGGTCCCAGCGGTTCGACTGGCGCCACCATTGTCGACCGTCTTATCAGCATCGCGGGAACTGCTTCCTGCTGGGAAGACGGCACTATCTGTGACTACTCCAACCCGAATGGCATCGATCCCAGTGGCTTCGTCATTAGTACGACCGCGATCATTACTAGATGGGTCGATCCTACGGGAGTCCCTGCGGTCCCTGATACACCTCCCATTCCTACGATCGTAGGGAATCCTTGGCCTGGTCCCGGAGGCCCGGGGATTCCTGGGAACCCGGTGCCAGTTCCTGGTGGCCAGGGTGGAGCCCCGCCTTATCCTGGAGGCTCGTTCGACGGCATCAGTTGGAGTCCGCCGCCTGGTCTCTTGGGTGGAGCCGCCTTTGATTCCGACCACCCCAATAGTTATGGCGTCACGGACTTCTTGCGTTGGGTCATGTGGGCCATCGGGACCAACTTTACTCGGCATAAGTGGAATAGTGCCGAGACGATCAACTTCCAGCCGGCTCCCTATGCTGACCTTCGGAACATCTGGAAGACGGTCGTTGACCTCTTCAATGGATGGCCCAGCAGTCGCACGAACCCCAGCACCGCGGCGGTGGCTTCGATCTTCGATGTCATCTTGCCGTTGGTGACGTTGGCCGAGTTTGCTCTTGATACCTTCAACATCAAGGTCGTGGTCGTTACGGCGAATGGAACGACGCTCACGTCGTTCTCGACTCCAAATGGTATGAATGGAGGAAAGGCCAACGGAGCGGTTCCCCCAATTGCAGTCCTCACCAATCGCAACGACAGCTTGGGTCTACGGTCTCAGATCACCCGTGTGGAAACCAGTCCCGGAGCGGTGGACATCTCCGGAACCTTGAGTGCCGTGACGACCCATCGCATTGTCTGGGGTGGAGGCAACGAGCCGTTGGTTAATACCCAACTCGCCATTGTCTACTTTGCTTCTGGTCTCCCCAACTTCATCACGGATGGAGCACGGGAAACCCAGAAGGTCGAGACTATTACCATGGTCGGAGACGCTGGAACCCTATCAAGCACGCCAGCGGACGGTGTCAATTCCCAGCCACTGCTTATTGTCCACGGAATCACCGCTGGCGGCGTTTCAACCGTATTGAAGTACGTTACGTCAGGTCTCACGACTGGCGAGTTCACAATTTCTGGAGCCGTGATCACCAAGTTTTCTGGTGATGCGTTTGTCGAACTTGTGGCGCATTATCAAGTGAACAATACCTAAGCTTTAGCTTTGTGGCCCAGTCGTTAACCATCACCGATCGGGACTCGGGGGTGAAGCTCACCTCCTTGACGGTGCCTCCGACTCTGACACTCACCCCAACGACGGGGTCCGATGAAATCACCGTGGGATGGTCTGCGGCTTCTGGACTTGCCACGAGTGAAGGCATCGAGCTCCTGGTCAAGGCGGATGAGACCACCGACGGACAGTTTCGCTCAATTACCGTAAACTGGGGAGATTCCACTCCAGCAGAAGTACTTGGCGGAGTTGGAAAGAGCTTAAGTGAGTACTTCATCCACACGTATACAGGAGCAGGCCCGTTCACCATCACCGTGACACTCAAATACCGCAAGACCAGTGTGGCAGATTCTGTCTTGACACGGGTCATTACCCCCAATCTGTCTGGTAACTATCTCATTGATCAAGTCCAGATTGAGAAGTACCAAGGAGAGGTTCGGGACCATCGGCCTGACTGGATGAATTCGGCCAAGGTCGCGACCTCTTTTCGTGATGTCCGAGTCTCTCGCCGATTCTCGTACATCTACCGGATTCGCTTTCGCACCCTCGATGTAGTCGGAACGAGTGGTGTAACTTCACTCTTCTCGATTGCGGCTACGCAAGGACCTTGGGCGTAATGCTCCGTCTTCGCTATGGAGCAACGGTTCCCCCAGGCGCAGTCAATCTGGGCTATGTGCCTATTGCCCCTGCGACGCCACAGACTCATTTGGCTCTGTCCGATTTCTCGGTCGACATTCCAGAGAATGTCGCCAACGTCTTCGGCACCGACACGGAAATCGATCTCGGTACAGAGACCGCCGAGACCGATGAGTTTCTGCTTTCGAATCGCTCGATTCTTTCTCGCAATGTGCGACGTCCGAAACCATTATTCTACCAAGCCACGCTTTCCCAATTTGTGGTGGAAGAGACTGTTGCCTCTGGAAATCTGGATGCGGTACGAGCAGCGATCCAGAAGCATCTGGTTATTCTGGATGGATCGTTTCGAGCAACGACCGATCTTCAGTGGGATCTCACGGTCGATGTCGCTGGTCCGGTGGCTAATTCGTACACGGTCACACTGTACATGGATCGGATTGGCACCCGAGGGCAATCCTTCCTCGTGCGGTACCACGCCGTCAATGCAGCAGGGACCAGGACTCCAAACTATCAGGAGGTGCTGAATCCAATCCCATCCTTAGTGGCGGGAAAGCAATACCTCGTTTCGGACGATGGGGACGATGGATTTACCATCAGCAACGTGGCCGCTACGAATATGGGTCCGGCGATCGGACTCTTTCTCGATCCGACCGGTCCGTCAACGGTTACGGTTACGGCTACGACCATTAACTTTGGAGGTGGCTACTCGGTCGGATTACAGGTCAATGGAGTCTATCGTTCGGTTGAAGAGGTGGTGGCCGATATCAATGCGGCCAATATCGCTGTGGTGGCGGTAGCTTTTAGTCGCGCTCCCCAAGCCGATCTCGCCGTCGGCACCTATACCTTGAGTAGCACGGGTACGGTTATTCGACTCCGAAACCAGGTCCATCTTCGATACACGGATCTCTTCCGTATTCGGCCCCAACTTCCTTCGTCCAATAACCCTCGGGAGCCTTGGTACCCCCAAGTCTCGACTGGATCGTTCCGACGGTCGATTGCGAGTAGTGGCCGAACACTCATCTATAAGATTCGAGACTTTGACTACCAAGCCTTCTCAACGACGGCCGGATCTCCCTATAAGGCCGCAGTTTTCGAAACGCCAACCTTCCTGGATGCACGACGTCTGCAGGTTCGACATGCGCCGATCCGTGCTGCGACTGACGTCACGGTGCAGGTTGATGGACTTACTGATACCGCTCTGGTTGATCAAGTCGATTTGGCGAATGGGATCCTGTTTCTTACACGAAGTGTTGGCACGAATGTCGATTTACGAATTTCCTATATCTATGAAGCACGGACGTTTGTGTATCGTAACGTCAACTGTAATCCCACACTCAAACAGAATCCCGATATCCTTGGGAAATATATTGGTCTGTACCTCCTACCATACCAAATCATTGAAGGTGGAGTTACAACGACATTTGAGCGCACGATATTCCATACGGTGCGTAACACCGCACAGGAAATCATTAACCTCGTTCCTGCCTTAACACTCATTAATGGAACGAGCGCCGAAGCCCTCCTGCTCGCGATCTATCATGTGGTCCAGACCGAAGTCCCTGAAACACTTCCGCTCATAGACACTCGTACTCCAGGAGGAGGATTACGGTCGGATCTGAACCCAGAAGATGTGGCCGAAGAAGAGGCTAGGTTTTATGCCGATGTCGGGGGCCATTGGGATGGAGAGCCCTTCCCCGATGCTGGTACACTCATCGTAGAAATCCCAGACACGATTCCCACGACCGGACAAGTTGAGACTCGTCACACCAACTTTGATAGCATGGGAGTCACGGGTGTGCTAGATCTGACTGGGTGGGTCAACCCCACGGGAATTTTGACTACGGATCAAATCCATAAGCGAATTACTCGGCATTCCGAAGCCGGTGCCTTTGTCATCGAGGATTTGTACAAACTGTGAAGACCTTCTTAGAGATCCTGGAACCTCGTCTTCCTGCCAGCCAGGCACTCCAGATTGCCGCCATCGTGGCACAGAAACAGCGTCAGGGGACGCTACACTCGGCTTCCGAGATTACTGACGAGGTTGCTCGGTTGCTTAGACTAACCCAAGAGACCTTTACTCCATCACTCCATGTCCGAGAGATCACCGATCCCCGAGCCACTATTGAAGCCGACGTGCTCAATGCCCCAATGGAAGAGCTCGATCTGGATCTCAAAACACTCTATGACGTGGTCAACCAACTCACCGGAACGTCCAGACGGCTTCAGAAGATACTCCACAGCGATCTCGAAAGCCTTAGGGCCAGCATCTGCCGAGTGGCTGATGACATTCTGGGGCACCGAATTCGGAAGGCGAATCGCTTTGCCCGAGTCATTACCCAAGGATTCGCCGATGCGAGAAATGAAAGTGTGTCGGGAGCACTCGCGCAGATCGATGCACAGACGCGCACACTCAAGCTCCCAGTCGTTTCTCAGCAACGCTACCATCAACGACGAGGAATCAACCCAGCCCGTGTCATCATTCGGCCCCTGAGTACCGGCTTGATGGGTGTTTCCGGACGCACCTTTGCTCCCCAGAATGCTATTGACCCAGATCCCGATAGCTTTTGGGCCGAGGTACTACTGGCAGAGTCTCCCATCATGACCACCTATACGCCACTCGATGGACAAGAGACCATCTATGCCGGAGCCTTAGTTGAAGTCGGTCTTATTCTTGGTGCTCCAGAGTTTGTCACCGACGTCAAGATTCTCCCATTCGGCGATTATCCCTTAGACATCATTGATGTGAAATACCGCCAAGGCTCGGCCTGGTATCGCTATCCTAACTTTGTGACCAAATCGGCCAGCCTCAATTGGTTGGAATGGCATGGTCCTCGGATCTTGGCGGACGAAGTGGCCTTTGTTCTCCATCAACCCAACTACACGCGGGTGCGGTATCACATTCCGGCCTCCATGGTGCAACTGGCCGGATTCTGGGAACAGCTCCTCGATGAAAAAGCACCACTCGTTCTCTCAGATCAAGTCCTTACTCAATTCCAGAACCAACGTGCTGAAGCCGATGCGCGGTTTACATCACTCCACGAAGGACTTCGACGATATGGTTTGGAACTCCAACGTCTAGACATTCCACGTCCCGATCTGGAACGTCGGACCGATTCAGAAGATACAGTCCTCGGAACCGAGATCGATGCCGCCATGTTCACTATGGCCGAGCGTGAAAATGGACGTACCAACGGTTTAGGACAACTCCGTGCGGGACATGATCGAAGCTCAGGGCTGATCGACGTGGAACGCGTAGAATACATCTTTGGCGCTCGTGAACTGCAGGCCAACGATGTGCAGTATCTTGCGGAAGGACACTATGCCTCGCCTCAGTACGCGGCCGATGCCACGGTCATCCGAGTGGTGGCAAATCCCACCGAGGTCCACCCCACGTTTACGGATGCCAACGGCACGTATCGTCAAACCTCCATCGAGTACGAGGTTGAATTGGCGTCTGGACGGCGTGTGCCTGTGCTGCCGAAAGCAACGACCCTTGTCCAGGACGAGGTCCTAGAGATTGATCGAACGACCCGCCAGGGAACAACTCGATTTCCGTCTAGTGCCACGACCGTGCAGCAGATTCGTCGAGGTGGCAAAGCTTTGGTACCAGCCGACTTTACGGTGACCAAACTCTCGACAGGTCATCTTCGAGTGACCATTACCAAGGCTGCCTTTTCCCGGCATGCGCGCTATAGCGTGACCTACCTTCCCTCCATCGATCAGGATGTCGTCAAAGTGACGGATACCTTCGATTCGGTCCGCATTGCGACTCCCGAAGTCTTTCACCTTACCGACGAGTCCGGTAGTCTTGAGCTCCAGACCTATCCGTATGTCGAGTATGGTGTGGTCAACGATACCGATCGATTCCGTCGAGAGCACCGTCGCTCTTCTCGGTACTACTGGATTGGCGGCGCGACCCAGTATTTCCTTGATGGGATTCAGTATGGGGATCTGAATACCGCGCTCTCCGCAGCGATTACTGCGACTGCCACGACCATTGCACTGACCACCGTATCTGGCGTTCAGACTGCCAGTGCCACCCATCCATCAAAGCTTCGGATTGAAAACGAGATCATCCAATACACGGGAATCAGCGGGACCAGCCTCACTGGAGTAACCCGAGGCGTTGATAGTACGGTCGCCACCTCCCATTTGATCAACACCATCATCGTGGGCGAACGCGTCTACGAACCCCTCATTGTGACTATTGGGAATGTGAAAGCCATCAACATCACGGACTACCGCTCTGGAGAGCATCCGGCATTCCTGTCAACCAGTGACGCTGCACTCCAGTATGAATATCTCCATGTTGGCAAACGTCTCTTCTTCAATCGGCCACTCACGGATAAGACCATCACGGTCGATTACCGGTGGATGACCCAATACATTCAGCTTCACGCCCGGCTCCGTTCTCACACGGTGGGCCGTATTCCCTATACTCCAGTGTTGCAACGCGTCCATTTGGAAATTGAATCGACGACTTTGTAGATACCCATGTCTCTCAATAGTCTACGTTTGCCAAACCCCTCAACCCAGGCCCAGATACGGGCTGGTCGGTTGCTGGAAGACCTTCAACGGAGATTCCAGAAGCGCGAACTTTTGTCCCATGATGATGTCCGGGGTGCTGTCTACGAAGCGCTCCAGCAATTTTTCCTCCACGCGGCAGAACCTTTGTTCGTTGGCGCGACTCTTCCAGCGCACTTACCCCGAGATCGACAGCGGTACCTCGAACCATTACGCGCAATTGCCAATGACGTTGCCGTCGTCTATGCCGAAAGTCAATCGCTCACGACTGCCCTATCAGCATCCTTCAACCTGCAGATGGCGCTGATGCAGGCACTCAAAGGCCGATTACTACGGGCGGGGTCAACCCTCATCGATCTACAAATCAGCCAAGGAGCCTTCAATCAAGCCGTGATTGTCGCTGGGGATGATTTTAGTGACGACTCTCGAATTGATACGGCCATTACACTCTCTCTCCCTCGGGCGGACATCCAACCACTCGCAGGACTACTGACACTCCGACGCACTGGGAATGAAACCGCCATCGATCCAACACTGACTACTATTCGCATCGAGACCTTACAGGACTACCGCTATCGGCCCTATGAAGGACAGTTCTTTGGGCTAGCTGGACAAGCAGTTCCCGAAGGCGGTTCTTTCCATCTCATCGAGCGACCAATTGGCCAGGCGATTCGTGAGTCTCTACCCAATGACCTTCTCCGCCGATTCCGAGAATACACCCACACCTTCGTAGCAGGAGGAGGCAAGCTCTCAACTCAGGTACTCAGTGCCGGTCTGGTCCAAGCCCGATCTCAGGGATCTTTCGCTGGGTTCTCTAGTACTGAGTGGGAACTGATTGGTGGGCAGATTCATACCGGGACGGAGCTCGACACCCTCTTAGGAGGTGAGATTCCCGAATTCCAAATGGCCCTAGACCCCTCCAAGGCGCTGATTGAACAAGGTGCCTCGGTTGCCGAACGGGCGCAAGCTCGGCTGGCTATGGTCGATGGGAACCCTGATTCCTTCTGGCAGATTGAATACACCCGTGCCATTAGTACCGGGTCGGCTGAACTGCGAGATGGGGATGCGAACTATCCAGAACGCGTTGGCCTTTTGTCTACCCTCCTTCAACAACAGCTTCGAGACTTCGATGCCTTGGATTTCGATATTCGAATTACGATCGATTTGGGACGTGAGGTTGTCGTCAACTGGGTCGATATGGTTCCCATGCTCTTTGATGGAGCCGAACACCTTGAAATCCTCGCGGCCGAATCCTCTCAAGATGGAGCAACCTTCACCGCGCTTCCGACCTTACGGGCGGGACCTTCTGGAAATCAACTCGCGGCCGATACCAACAAGACGCTCGAAGCCTCTACGGTGAGTGCAACCTTAGCACCCAGTGACTCTGCTTTTGCTGGATCAGGTTTGTGGGTCTTCGCTCCTCGGGCCCTGCGTTATCTCCGATTTGATCTCCGACAGCCGGTTCCCGTACTCACCCCATATCAGGTACTGGCGGTCCAGTTGTCTCGGACTGTCCGTCGTCGTCACAGTCGTAACTCCGTTGGACGTCGTCGTCCCTCGACACAAGATACCGAAACGCGCACCGTCGTTCTGTCCTATCCAGAGACACTCCAGATCACCAATGGAGGTGCCGATCCCGCTGACCAGGTTGGAGCACAGGGCGCACAACGGATCGAAGCAGAAGGTGCTTTGAATACGCTACTCGAAGGAGGCGGAGTCAACGTCAGCAATCTCAATAAAGCGGTCCGCGATTTGGTCGGAACTGTTGCAGGAAGGCCCACACGAGGACGCACACTCATTGGAAATGAAAACATCGACAGGCAGTGGGTGGAAACGCGGTGGGATCGGCAACGGTATGCGATTGCGATTCGAGACATTGGAGCCTGGCGCTACCAATTTGTCGAACAGAGTGAGTTCGTCTCGGTAGGGTATCAATCGCCCGAACCCATTCGCGATGTCTCCCTCGAAGTCGACGAGAGCATTCCAAAGCCCTTTACGGATCAACGCGCGGTGGCTTCGTTCATTGACTATTACATTGGATTCGGCGATAGCCAAGAATGGATTCCGTTGGCTCCAGTCACGAGTCGTGTCTTACGGACTCTCGAAGGCAATCGGCTGCCTTCCGTGGTGCATGTGAATTCTGGAGTACCACCGGACGAGCGTGCCCCAGGTGATGGGTATGCCGACTTTGATCACGAGGTGACACAAATTCGACTACGAGCGGTCCTCCGTCGGTTGCCTGATGGAGAGATACCCGAAGCCAACAACTATACTCCAGCCTTGAAGAGCTATCGACTACGCTGGACGGTCCGTGGAGGTTTCCGTTGAGCCTCGCCAAACGACAGCGTGATCGGGCCTTAGAGCTCGCTCTCCAAGCCTTACTCCGACGGGGAACCCCGCCGGATCAGGGCGAAGTTGATACGCAGTTCAAAGAAGAACTCCCACCCATTTTGGGAGAGCCTTTCTTCCAACTTCGTGAACAACGTGCCAGGGGACAGTTTGATGTGGAATGGCAGAATGCCATGTTCCGTGAAGCGGGGCTGGATCTGTCCATGCTCTACGCCGAGAACGTGGACGTGGTGGAAATGCTGCTCAGCCATTTAGCACTGGCCGAGGTCTCGGGTCGTCGGATGGGTCTGGAGATCCGTGCCTTGCAGTCTCTTCTGGAAGACCTACTCCTCACGAGTACCCGAGGCACCAACTTCTTTCATACGGTCTCCGACCGATTCAACGACCTCTCCCAGATTGACCAAACACAGAGTGATGTGGCGGTTGATCTGACCTCAGGCCTCGTCACCCTCATTCCTGAAGCCTCGACCCGGCGAATCCCTCTGCCACACCTCCTGAGTCAGGTTTCCCCCTCCATGGCTGTCCTCACTCCCGTAGGGGCTACTTCACGTCTGATTCCTGGGAGTACCTTTGGCAATGCGTTCGAAGACTTGTTGACGGCCTGGCAGCAACAGATTCTGACTCCCACACAAGGTCCGGTCGAAATCGCCATCACGATTCCCATCATCCCGGCCCTTGATCGTGGTGCTCCGGAACGGGTCTCCAGAATTACATTGCATAATCTCAGCGCGACTCCCTTTACGGTGATGCCCTATTGGGCCCGAGATGGCGTAGCCTTCAGTCGATTCGCCAACGTCACCAATCCGATCGTCGTGGATGCGGACGAGGACGTTACGGTGATGGATGTGACGCCTCAGTTGGTCACCGCAATTCAACTCCGGTTCCGAAAGACTGGGCCCGACGGAGAAGAAGAGCTCGGAGGCACGCGCCTCTTCTCAACGGTCTTTGCCTTTCGTCAAATCGGATTCTGGTCTATGGGTCACAAGCGCCACGGGACCTTAGTTTCACTCGCTCTATCACCCCAAGATGTCGCTGATGTGCCCAATATTGGTAAGGTCTCGTTGACCGTTGATGAGATCCTTCCTGCCGAAACGACCATTCGCTATGAGGTCGCTAGCTCTGCCGCCCCGACCCAATGGCGTCCGATTACTCCCTTGAGCCGGCCTGAAGGGGAGTTTCCCAAAGTCGTGGACTTCAACACCGTCCAACGTTCAGCCCGAGATGCCAACCGGATCCAAGTCGATGCGGCAACCCCACCAATCTCCTTGGGACGAATCCGAGGAAATGTGTTCTATGGATTGTCGAATCTGAATGACACACCCATCTTTGGAAGTGCCAAGTTGTGGCGTGGGTTGAATAGCTGGCACCAGAAGCGCAGTACCCAATCAACGATTCACAAGGTCCAAAATCTCTACATCGACTTTGCCAACGCCGACACCCAACGCCTCTACGTATTCGAAGACCAGGAACGGATTCCCACTCACGGTGCGAATACCGCTGCCGACACCGCCCTCCAGATTGAGACTCGCTACCCCGTGCTGCTGGACTCTGATACGTTCCAACCCGGCCAAGATCTCTTTGCCCCATCGGATCCGACTCGTCCCAACTACTCGATCCGAAAACTCCTTCGGCGTCCGGTGGCAGGAACGCTT